>Ga0078972_1002518_pt1 | contig 60036 bp, 54 predicted proteins | sample YelNatPaOPGAMG01_FD_67568 | JGI IMG/M metagenome (GOLD analysis project Ga0078972, IMG submission 67568) | Hot spring thermophilic microbial communities from Obsidian Pool, Yellowstone National Park, USA - OP-RAMG-01 (SPADES assembly) (version 2) | ecosystem: Environmental > Aquatic > Thermal...
CAACTCGGTCAACGAAAGGTTCAATCGTATCTTAAAAGAAGAGTTTCTGGCCCTGGGAAATTTCCATCCAGACCCTGAGGTTTTCAATCTGAGACTTGGCAATTGGTTAGAGGAATTCAACCTCAGAAGGCCTCATCAAGCCTTAGGATACAAGACCCCTATTGAATTTGCTTGTGGAAAACCACAGTTGTCAAAAATGTACTCATCTAGTACATTGCATTGCAAAGCAATAGCAAAAGTGCTAAAATACAAAAACAATATCTTTTGGGCAATTAGCTCAGTTGGTTAGAGCGTTGCACTCACATTGCAAAGGCCGCTGGTTCGAATCCAGCATTGCCCACCGCAAAACTAATGTGAGTTGATATTGTTATTGGCAAAATAAAATTTTGCAAATAAAATGATTTCTTTTGATGATTTTCAAAAAATTGATTTAAGGGTGGCTAAAATCATTGAAGCGGAAAAGTTGCCTTTTAGCGATAAGTTGTTAAAATTAAAAGTAGACATAGGCGAACAACAACGGCAAATTATAGCGGGCATTGGCAAATATTATCAACCCGAACAGTTAATAGGCAAAGAAATTGTGGTGGTGGCTAATTTAGAGCCCAAAATAATAAAAGGTATAGCAAGCGAAGGTATGCTTTTAGCCGCTGATGAGCAGGGGGAGCCGGTTTTATTAGGGCCTCAAAAAAATGTGACGCCCGGCGCCAAGGTGCGTTAATTTTTATAATTTTTTTGTTTTTAAGAAAATAAAATTTTTTATTTTATGCACAACACTATCATTCCTTTCCCTAAAATAAAAATTGTTTTAGCAATTTTATTTATTTTATTTTTATTGGTTTTAACAGGATGGTTTTTCACTGGTATTCTCAAACAAATTAAAGAAAGAGAAACAATAGGCGGGCCGGGGAACACCCAAAACACTATTTCTGTGGCAGGCACGGGAGAGATATGGGCAAAACCTGATGTGGCTATTATTGATTTTTCTGTGGTGAGCGAAAGAAAAAATGTAGAAGAGGCATTAGCAGAAAATACGCAAAAAATGAATAAAATTATTGAAACCTTGCAAAATAAGCAAATATCCAAAAACGACCTAAAAACAACAAATTTTAATGTTTATCCGCGTTATGAGTGGCATGAAAAAAGTGATTATTCTTTTTCAGGCAAAAGAGTATTGGTTGGTTATGAAGTGCGCCAGAGCCTCCAGGTAAAAATTAGAGACTTACTGCGCACAGGAGAGATTATTCAGGCAGCCATACAAGCAGGCGCCAACGAAGTAGGGGATTTACATTTTATAATAGAAAAAGAAGAAGAACTAAAACTACAAGCGAGAGCGCAAGCCATTAAACAAGCAAAAGAAAAAGCCCGGGATATTGCCCAACAATTAGCAGTGAAATTAGGCAAAATAGTAAGTTTTAACGAAAATAGTATAACACCTTTTCCATATCGTTCTTCAATGAAAAGCACACAAGCCGGTGGGGCAGACACAGTGCAGATTGAAGAGGGCACCAACAAAATTGAGGTGCAGGTGAATATTGTTTACGAAATTAAGTAAATTTTTTGTAATACTCATTGCCATCCAATGATTATATTATGACAAAAGAAATTATTGGTTTTATTTTGATATTTTTGGGTATAAGCATTATTTTGGGAGGGCTGTGGCAATCATATGAAATATTTACGGCTCGCAAAAATGCACCCGAAATTTTTAAAATCTCATTGCCTGAAAACGAAACAGCGCCCTTGCCTCAAAACTCGTCTTTAAACTCTCCCAATAATCAGGTTATTCCTGTTCAGGTTTGGGGAATGCTTCAAGAGCAGTTAAAAAATGCTTTTTCTCCGCAATCAACGAATCATATCCTTAATCTTGCCTCGTGGTCTATGTTTATGGCGATATTAGTAATGGCAGCGGGAAAAATTGCAATGATTGGCGTGGGTTTATTGAAAACTGCCAGCACCGAAAAAAATAATTAAATTGTTAGAATAATTTTAGAATCATTAGAATAATTAGATTAATTAATTTATTAATTTATTATCTTCTGTGCTTAATCCTGCTCCCAAGAGGAATATTTTCTTACAATGGTTTTTTTGGCATTTTGTGGAAGTGCCCCGAGAACTTTTTGGTGCGTGGAAAAATTTTTTAAAGTTTAACTTTAACTATTTTTCTATTGGTTTGCTGGTGCAAACCTTATTTAGCCCGTGGCGGGCAGATAAAATAGATTATCCCCGCGGTTTTGATTTTGCACAATATTTTAATATATTCTTTAGCAATATTATTTCAAGGTGCTTGGGCGCTTTGGTAAGGTTGGTATTTATTGCTACGGGTTTGATAGTGGGGATTTTTATGTTTGGGGTAGGAATTATGATTCTTGTTTTTTGGTTTTCTTTACCATTTCTGATTGTTTTTATGTTTTTTTACGCCATCGGTATTATATTATAATTATGAATTTTAATCTCAAAAAAACCGCTATTTATCAAGCAATTAAATGGGAGAAATTTTTCTCTGTGGTAAGGATTTGTAAGATTTTGGCTTGGTTTTTGTGCTGGGTGGCTTTGGCTGGTTTTGTTTTCAATTATTTTCACATTATCAAAAGCGCCTTAAATGAGAAGATGTTGCTGTTTTTGTTATCTATGTTTTTTGCTTTGGCGCTTTTGTTCACTAACGCACATCTTTTTTTTGAAAAAAAATTAAAAAATCCAAGGCTTAAATTTTCTCTTAATCAGGCGCTCAATCACCCCGATGAATTTAATTGGGCGGGTTTTCTTGATTTTGCAAGCGCTAAGGCTTATCTGAAAGGGTTAAAAAAAGCAAAAAAATCTCCTCAGGGCAGTTTAAAAAGTTTTATTTTGCTTTCTATTTTGCAGAGCCATTCGTTAGATATTTATTTTGTGTTTCAAAGAGGTGAAATAAAATTGAAGGAATTTATAAAAGCAATATTGCAACAAACGCAAATAATAGAAGAAAATGCGTCTAATAATTTGGAAAAAATTATTATTCAGGCAGCCAAAAATGCTCAAGAGCACACGCGCGAAAAAATTACCTGCGGCGATTTATTGGTGGCTTTTGCGTTTGCAGATAACTTCACAGAGAATTTTCTTATAGAAAAAGATACGAGAAAAGAAGATATCCAAAGTTTGGTGCAATGGTATTATAAAATTAAGCAAAAACAAAAAAAGCTTTCTGAGTGGTGGAGTTATGAAAATTTATTAACAAAGGGGTCTTTGGGGAAAGATTTTAGCGCCGGGTACGCCATTACCTTACAGAGATTTTCAGAAGATTTAACAGAGAAAATCAGCCGTAATATTTTGCGTGAGGTGATAGGGCACCAAGAGGAAGTAAAACAAATAGAACGGGTTTTAGAGAGAGAAGAAGTGAAAAATGTTTTATTGGTGGGCGAGCCGGGCACGGGCAGAAGTAGTATTGTGGAAGCATTAACGCAAAAAGCATTTTTGGGAAAAAGCTTGCCCGCTATTAACTACAAAAGATTTATTAAATTTGATGTTTCTGCTTTGGTAAATCAGGCGCAGTCTGCAGAAGAAGCGGAATTTTTACTGGAAAAATGTTTTAGCGAAGCAGTAAAAGCAAGAAATATTATTTTGGTTATTAATGACTTTCACAACTATGTTTCTCCCAACCCTCAGCCCGGGATGATGAATATAAGCGGTATTATGAGCCGTTACTTGGCTTTGAACTCTTTTCAGGTCATAGCCATTACTACTTTTGAGGGTTTTCATAACACCATTGAACCAAACAGTGCCTTTAGTAATTTTTTTGAAAAAGTGCAGGTGCAGGAAATTTCAGAACAGGAAACATTGCTTTTGTTAGAACAATATGTGCCATTTTTTGAGCACAAATATCAAAAAGAAATTAGTTTTCGCGCCCTAAAAGAAATTCTTAAACTGAGCTCGCGATATTTTGCCCAAACGCCTTTTCCCCAGAAAGCCATTCGCTTGCTGGATGAAGCAATGGTTTATTTGAGAATGTACACAAAAGACAAAGTATTAAGAGATTATCATATTCAAAAGATAGTCACCCAAAAAACAAAAATTCCTATAGAGGCATTAGGCCAGCAGGAAAAAAGGCTTTTATTAAATTTAGAAGAACTAATTCATAATCGTTTAATCAACCAAGAAGAAGCTGTTTATGAAATGGCTTCAGCATTGAGAAGAGCGCGCGCTCAGGTAAATATAAGGACTGGCCCTATTGGCTCTTTTCTTTTTTTGGGTCCCACGGGCGTAGGAAAAACCGAAGCAGCCAAAACTCTATCAGAAATTTATTTTGGCAGCGAGCAAAATATGATACGATTTGATATGTCTGAATTCCAAACCACAGAAGATATTAAAAGGCTTATTGGTACCACGAAGGAAACAGGTTTACTTACCAATGCCGTGAAAGAAAAGCCTTTTTGTTTGCTTTTGCTTGATGAGTTGGAGAAAGCGCATTTTAATATCCTCAATTTATTTTTGCAGATTTTAGATGAGGGTTGGGTCACTGATGGATTAGGCAGAAAGGTAGATTTTAAAAATACTATTATTATTGCCACCAGTAATGCGGCTGCAGAAATTATTATGGAAGATATAAAACTGGGCAGGACTTTAGCGCAAACAAAAGAACATGTTTTTAATTTTATTTTTCAGCAACGGCTTTTAAAGCCAGAATTTATTAATAGATTTGATGGTGTGATTTTATTTAAGCCTTTGGGCAAACAAGAGCTTTTGCAAATCGCCGGGTTAATGCTTTCTAAATTAGCTAAAAACTTATTAGATAAAGGAGTGAAATTTGAAATAACTTCGGAGTTAAAGCAAAAAATTGTGGAATTATCTTATAGCCCTTCTTTTGGCGCTCGCGAGATGCGCAGGGTGATTCAGGATAAAGTAGAGAACAGTTTAGCAAAAGCGCTATTGTTGGGAGAATTAAAACGTGGTAATATGGTTTGTGTGAATGTGGAAGATTTTTCGTTGAAAATAAAATAATAAATAATTTTTTTATTTTTTAATTTCCAGCTAATTTTTATTGAATTATTTAATTTTATTTAATTCAATAAGTTGTTGGATTGTTAATAATTTACGCAAATCAAAAATTAATAAATAAATAAAAATTTATGACCACTATTTATAAATATTTTTTCATTGGAGTAATCGGGCTTGTGATTTTAACCGTATTTTTGTTGTCTTCCGGGGTAGTGAATCCCTCCTGGAATCCTTTTTTACCTCACATTTCTTCTGCTTTTGTTCAAGACAGTTTGTCCGCGCTCACTGAAATTAAAAAGATGCGTATTAATGGATTTCTGGAAATGAATTTTCAAAATATGCAGTATATCTCTGAACAATCGTTATCTCCACAAAAGGTAAACCTTTTTTTGCAATTTAATCACTTAATTGATTATTTATCGCCAGAGCAAAGAAAAAATGCCACAGATATTAAAGCAGACTTAAAAATAGATGATATGCCTCTTTCTTTGGCAGTGGAAATGATTGGCGCGCAGAATGTTTTATATTTAAAAATCAATGAATTACCCGAATATTTACCGTTGGGTATTGAAGTGGAAAAATTAACAAATCAATGGTTTTTAGTGGACCCCCTAAAATTAGGTTTGTCTTCTCAAGCCACTTCTACTATCGAACGCTCCAAACAAATAAATAATGCTTTTTTGCAAGAAGTGCAGAAAATAATAAGCGCCAAGGATCTTTTTTATGTAAAAAGATATGTAGGGCAAGAAACCATAGATAACACGAAAACAAAACATTATGTGGTTTCTTTGCGCCCAAAAGAAGTAAAAGAACTATTGCCCGAATTGTTTAATATTTTTAGCAAGTATGCAAACGCAAGTGAGATGAATAATTATAAGCAAGACTTTGAAAAAACAAGGCAGAGTGTTATGCAAAATTTTGACCAAATCTGGAAAGAAATAAACGGCATAGATTTTGACCTTTGGATTACAATTGATAATCCGGTAGTTAAAAAAATAAAAATAGCCAAAAAGATAGACAATAATTCTTTAAATGGGGAACTAAATTTTAGCGACTTTAATAAAGGTTTTGTTATTGAAATACCCCAACAGTATACCCCCATAGAAAACATTTTTCCTCCTGAGTGGTTGGGAGAAATTACTACTTCCACGCTTCCTTTATTGGAAAGCGAACCATAGAGGTATTTTTATTTTACCATAAAAACAGATTTTAATTATTCACAGGGTATTTCGTAATTCAAAGTTTCAAAACAACAAGAAAAAGACGAGCGCGCGCGCTCGTCTTTTTCTTGTTTATATTTTTATTTATATTTTTATATTTTTATTTTATTTATATTTTTATATTTTTTTATCTTTTTTATATTATAAATAATCAAAAAAGTGATTATTACAACTTTGATGCGACCGCATCAAAGTTGTAATAAAATTGTAATAAGAAAAAAAATATCAATTAAGCGCTTTTTGCAGTGTTGGCGCGGCTTGAAAACATTAAAGCGCGTTCACCAAGTTTATCCACATTTTCAAACTATTTCAATTTTGATGCGATCGCATCAAAATTGTAATAAAAGAAAAATATACTTTCTGTGGATTACGAAATGCAATTGTGCGTAGAACCATTTTACAGTCTGGCTCAATTGGTTGTATGTTTTGATTGGTGTTATGATTGGTTTTAACCGCTCCAAGGGCATATTTTTATTTTGCCATATTGCCATAAAAACAGATTTAGTTATTCACAGGCTATTTCCTAATTCAAAGTAATTGTGCAACTATTAAATGGGCTGTGGATAACTTTTAGAAAAATAAAAAGCAAATAGCCAAAAAACCCTGATTTTATAAGCAAAATCAGGGTTTTTCTTTTAAAAAGCCATAGGGTTGACAGGGGTAGGTAAGAGGAGCATAATGGAAATTAGTGGAAAAAAGTGTATAGTTGTGGATAAAAGTGGGGATAACTCTGTTTTTCTGTGGAAAAGTGCTTATGCCTTCTTTTTTCCATTTTAGATATTATTTGGAAATTGATAATTGAAAATTGAAAATTTTTTAATATGTTTTTAGGAGAATATAGCTATTCTATTGATGAAAAAAAACGATTGGCTTTGCCCTTAAAATTTCGCTCTGCTTTGGGCAAAAAAGCAGTAATTACCAGAGGTTTGGATAATTGTTTATTTTTGTATCCAATGAAAGACTGGGAAATTTTAGCGCGCAAATTAAGCCAATTGCCCTTATCTCAGGCTGATGCGCGAGGATTTGCCCGTATTATGTTAGCAGGAGCAATGGAGGTTACTTTAGACAGATTGGGCAGGATTCTTATTCCCGATTATTTAAAAGAGTATGCAGGGCTTTCCAAGAAAACAGTGGTAGCAGGGCTTTTTAATCGTATTGAAATTTGGGACGAAGCCAAATGGAATATTTATAAAGAGAAAACCGAAAAAGAAGCAGGAGACATTGCAGAACGATTGAAAGAGCTTGGGGTCTAAATTTAGAATAATTTGGCTAATTAGAATAATTTTATCATGCACATTCCAGTTTTATTAAATGAGGTTATTGAATGTTTAAATCCAAAATCAAACGAAAATTTTGTTGACTGCACAGTTGGTTTTGCCGGGCACGCCAAAGCTATTTTGGAAAAGATAAAGCCGAATGGTAGGGTATTGGGCATAGAAATTGATCCGCAGGTTTGCCAGATGCTCAATCAGGAGCGCAACAAAGGAGATTCGCTGAAAAGATTGCTGGTGGTAAATGATTCCTATGTTCATTTAAAAAAAATTGTGCAAGAGCATAATTTTTATCCTGTGCAAGGCGTTTTATTGGATTTGGGGTTGTCGTCTTGGGATTTAGAAAAGAGCGCTAAAGGATTTAGTTTTAGCAAAGATGAGCCGTTGGATATGAGATATGCAGTTCAACATTCAGGGTCAAAAACTCAAAGCTTAACAGCAAAAGAAATTGTCAATGAATGGACGCAAGAGCAGTTAGCAGGGATTTTTAGGGATTTTGGTCAAGAGCGCTTTGCAAAAACTATTGCCAAAAATATAGTGAAGGCAAGAAAATTAACCCCCATTGAAACCACGTTCCAGCTTGTGGAGATTATCAGAAAAAGTTTTCCCCGTAGTTATAAATTTGGCAAAGTGCATTTTGCCACCAGAGTCTTTCAAGCATTGCGCATTGCTGTTAACAACGAATTGGAAAATTTAAAAACCGTTTTACCCCAAACTCTGGAGGTTTTAGAGCCGAACGGCAGAATTGTTGTTATTTCTTTTCATTCTTTAGAAGACAGCATCGTGAAAAAATTTTTCAAAGAAAATGCCAAAAATGGGTTTTTGCAAATTTTAACCAAAAAACCGCTTCTTGCCTCTTTTGCTGAAATTAAAAATAACCCAAAAGCAAGGTCTGCTAAATTGCGAGCAGCAAGAAAATTATAATTAAAGTCGTTTTTTAAAAAAATAAAAAAGTATGAATAAAAAAGCACATCTCATCTCAAAAAACTCTTTTGCGTTAGTGAGTGTTGTTTCTAAGTTCAATATGCAAATTATTATTATTTTGAGTGTTTTGGTTTTCTTGTCGCTTTGTTTTTATGTTTATCAGTTGCAGGATTTAATTAAAAAAGGTTATAATTTTAGCATTTATCAAAAAAGAATTTTGCAAACACAAACACAATCACAGAATTTATTTTTAGCGCAAACCTTTGATGGGGATAATTCGTTAGAAAAAATAGAAAAAATAGCCATTTCTCGTAATTTTATTCAAAACGATACCATTCAATATGTTCCTCTCTCTAACGATTATTTAGTGGCAAAAACAAGATAATTTGTTATGCGCAAAATACGAACCCTCTTTTTGTTTATTGTTTTTGCTTTATGGGCAGCAATTATTTTAGGGAGGCTTTTTTATTTACAGATAATAAAAGGAGAATATTATCAAGCGTTAGCTTTTGGTCAGCAGGTTTCTTTGCAGGACAGTTTAGCGCAGAGGGGCGATATTTTTTTTAATGATGGAAAAAATATTTTAGCGCAAAATGTTCTTGTGCCCGTGCTTTATATTTTTCCTGACCAAATTCCTGAAAGTGATAAAGAGCAAATAGTGCAAACACTCGCTTCTGTGTTGGGCGAAGATGTTGATATTATAGCAAAGCAGGTAGAGTCCCAAAACGTTATAAAAAGAGAGATTAACAATGAACAATATAAAATTTTGCGCGCTAAAAATTTTAAGGGAGTTTCTTTATCTCAAACCAGCTTACGGGTTTACCCCTATAAGAGTTTAGCGGCCCATATAACGGGTTTTGTGAATAGAGAGGGTAGGGGGCAATACGGGGTTGAAGAATACTATGATGATATTTTACGGGGCAACGATGTGGTGGCGCCTAAAAATTATTTTTTGGCTATTTGGAATAATCTTTTTTCTAACCAAAAAAATGACTGGCAAACAAAAGGCAAAAGCCTTTCTTTAACTATTGATTTTAAAATCCAGTCTTACGCCCAAAAACTTTTAGAAGAAGCGTTTGAACAATGGAAAATGGATTCCGGGCAAATTATTGTTCAAGAGCCCCAAAGCGGCAAAATTTTAGCAATGGCATTTTACCCGGAATTTGATCCTAATCGTTATTATGAGCAAAAACATTGGGATATCTTTATGAATAATGCCTTGCAAACGCTTTTTGAGCCCGGTTCTGTGTTTAAGCCCTTCACTATGGCAGCGGGCTTGGAAGAATCTTTAATTACACCTCAAACGGTTTTTGTTGATAAGGGTTTTGTGGAGGTAGGGGGTCCGCCTATTTATAATTTTGGTCATAGAGAGTGGGGCACGAAAACAATGATTGGTGTTTTAGAGAATTCTATTAATACAGGAGCGGTTTTTGTAGAGCAAAAATTAGGCAGAAATCTCTTTTGGCAATACATCCAGAAATTTGGCTTTTTGGAAAAAACTAATATTGATTTGGCTGGAGAGGTTTTTTCTAATAACACCACCTTAAAAAATGGTTATCCAAGAGATTTTGCCAGCGCAAGCTTTGGTCAGGGTGTTCAGATTACTTCTTTGCAATTGCTCAGAGCATTTAGTGCTATTGCTAATGAAGGGAAAATGATGCGACCATATATCGTGGAAAAAATAATTGACACCAACGGAAAAGAAAAAATAGTGGAACCGGTTTTGGAAAAACAAATGATTTCCCAAGACACTGCTGCCAAGATTACAGCAATGTTGGTGTCGGTAGTGGAAAACGGAGGGGGAAGGCGCGCAAGGGTGCCGCGTTATTATATGGCAGGCAAAACAGGTACGGCGCAAATACCCAAGCCCAGCGGTGGTTATTACGAAAACGAAACAATTCAAAGCTTTATTGGTTTTGGGCCTGCTTTTTCGCCTCGTTTTGTGATTTTGGTAAGGCTGGATAATCCCAAGCAATCTGATGTGGCAAGTTCCTGCGCTGCTCCTATTTTTAGCAAAATGGCAAAATATATTATTGATTTATGGGAAATTCCTCCGGACGAACAACCCACAATCAATAATTAAAATATTGTGTTTGGCAAAACCCTATCTTTATTTTTTAGCTGCTCTATATGGCGAAAAAGGGAAAAATGTGTTAAAATACCCTATCTTTTTAAATGCTGTGTATTTTTATGCCATTAGAAAAATCAGCCGGCGCTGTGGTTTTTAGAATAGAGAATAATATTGTTTATTATCTTCTTTTGCATTATCCTTCTTCTGCCAAATCCGCAAAAGATTATTGGGGTTTTCCCAAGGGTCATATAGAAAAAGGGGAAACACCCCTGATGGCCGCTCAAAGAGAAATAAAAGAAGAAACCGGATTAGACGATATTCGTTTTTTAAAGGGCTTTCGGGAATGGATAAAATATTATTTTTTGTTCAATGGTAAAAAAATTTTTAAGATTGTAACTTTTTTTCTGGCTGGCACCAATACCTCAGAAATAGAAATTTCTGGCGAGCATATAGGGTATCAATGGCTTACTTATGAGCGAGCCAGCCAAAGACTACGTTTTGCAAACGACAAAGAAATTCTGAAAAAAGCCCAGCAATTTCTTCAGCGTCGTTTAATTCAAAAAAAGGGAGGGCGCAACCAGCATCGTGAAAGAATTTTCTTTTTGAGCAAAATTGGGTATAATAAAAAATAGTTTAAGAAACCAGCTTAATAAAAGTTATAAAAATATGTCATCTCTAGAAGAAATCAGAGCAAATCGCTTAAAAAAATTAAAACTTTTAGAACAAAGCGGTATTAATCCTTATCCTTCTGTAAGTAAACGCACGCATTCTATTGGCGCGGTTTTAAACAATTTTTTTAGTTTAAAAAAAAGAAAAACAGAGATAATAGTAGCAGGGAGATTAATGGCGCAAAGAGGTCATGGCGGTTTGCTTTTTTTAAATTTGCAAGATGGCACAGGCAAAATACAAATTATTTTGCGCAAAGATAAAATAGGGGAAAAAGGATTTTCCTTTTTTTTGCAAACGATTGATATCGGCGATTTTATTGAGATAAAAGGAATCGCCCTTGAAAGCAAAACAAAAGAAAAGAGCATTCAAGCCAATGATTTTAGGATTTTAACAAAATCGCTTTTGCCTCTGCCGGAAAAATGGCATGGCTTGCGCGATATGGAAGAAAGGCTGCGGAAAAGATATTTAGATATTCTATTTAATCCAGAAGTAAAAGATATAATTGAAAAACGAGCTATTTTTTGGAACAGTATGAGAGAGTTTTTGCAAAAAAACGGTTTTTTGGAAGTGGAAACGCCAATTTTGGAAATTACACCCGGGGGAGCAGACGCAAGAGCGTTTATCACGCATCACAATGCGTTGGATATTGATGTTTATTTGCGTATTTGCGGGGGAGAATTATGGCAAAAAAGGCTTATGGCTGCTGGCTTTGAAAAAACATTTGAAATTGGCAGGATTTTTCGCAACGAGGGCATAGACGCGGAACACTTGCAAGATTACACGCAAATGGAATTTTATTGGGCGTATGCTGATTATGAGCAGGGAATGAAATTAGTGCAAGATATGTATAAATTTGTGGCAAAAAAAACCTTTGGCACTTTAAAGTTTAAAATCAAGGATTTTGATATTGATTTGGGAAAAAAATGGGAAAAATATGATTACTGCTCAACTGTGCAAAAATATACTAAAATCAATGTCTTGGAGGCAAGCATTGAGGAAATAGAAAAAACCTTGCAAAAATTAGGTATTGAATATGATAAACAGGGCTTTAACAAAACAAGGGCTATTGATAATTTGTGGAAATACTGCCGTAAGAAAATTGCCGGTCCCGGGTTTTTAATTAATGTGCCCGTGGTGTTGTCGCCTTTGGCAAAAAAACAGGAAAAAAATCCTTATCTCACGCAAAGATTTCAGGTGATTTTAGCGGGCAGCGAAGTGGGTAATGGCTATTCGGAATTAAACAATCCCTTAGAGCAAGCGGAACGTTTTGCCGAGCAACAAAAACTTAGAGAAGGAGGCGATCAAGAGGCACAGATGTTTGATAAAGACTTTGTAGAAATGTTAGAATATGGTATGCCTCCCACTTGCGGATTTGGGGTGTCTGAACGTTTATTTAGTTTTTTATGCAATAAACCAGGCCGTGAATGCCAGATTTTCCCGCTTTTGCGGCCCAAATAATTTCAAAATAAAAGCCGATTTTGCTAAAAAATCACGCCGAAGGGCGTAAATAAAAATATATGCTTGATATAAAATTTATTCGCGACAATCCTCAAAAGGTAGCGCAAGGCGCAAAAAATAAGGGCATTATTATTAATATAGAAGAAGTTTTACAGTGCGACCAGAAAAAAAGAGAGAAAATAAAAGAAATAGAGAACTTGAAAGCTCAACACAATAAAATTAATAAGCAGGTTGCCCAATCAGAAAAAAATATCCAAACAGCTCTTTTACAAGAAGCCAAAACCATTAAAGCAAAAATTGAGCAAGCCCAAGAGCAGTATAAAAAAATAGACGAGCAACTCAATGCGCTATTGGCAAAAATTCCTAATCTTCCTTTTGATGATGTGCCGGTGGGTAAAGACGATTCAGAAAATAGAGTAAAGGAATTCGGTAAAATTAAAGAAAAGCCTGTGTTTGATTTTGCCGTAAAAGAACATTGGGAAATTGGCAAGGCATTGGATATTATTGACACAGAAAGAGCGGCAAAAATCGCTGGCTCTCGTTTTTATTTTCTCAAAAGAGAAGGCGTTTTGCTGGAATTAGCCCTTATTAATTTTGCTTTTGAAAAGTTAATCAAAAAAGGTTTTATCCCCGTTATTCCGCCCGTGATGATAAAGCCGGAAATGGCATGGGCAATGGGTTATTTGCAGCAAACCGACGATGAAGAAGCATATTATTTGCCAAAAGATAATCTTTACTTAACAGCTACTTCTGAACAATCATTAGGCGCGATGCATGCTGATGAGATATTGGAGGAAAAAAACCTGCCTTTAAGATATGTTGGTTTTTCTACTTGTTTTAGAAGGGAGGCGGGGAGTTATGGTAAAGACACAAAGGGTATATTAAGAGTGCATCAGTTTGATAAAATAGAAATGTTTATTTTCTGTACACCAGAACAATCCAAGCAAGAACATGAGTTTATTTTAAACACAGAAAAGGAACTAATGGACGAATTGAGCCTTCATTATCAAGTGGTAGATATTTGCACAGGAGATTTGGGTGTGCCCGCAGCCAAAAAATACGATATTGAGGTGTGGCTGCCTGGTCAAAATAGATATCGCGAAACACATTCCACTTCTAATTGCACTGATTTTCAGGCGCGCAGATTAAATGTGCGCTACAAAGATAAAAAAGGGAAATTGCATTTTGTGCACACGCTTAATGGCACGGCTTTTTCGATGAGGCCCATTATTGCTATTTTGGAAAATTACCAAAGAAAAGACGGTTCAGTGCAAATTCCGCCCATCTTGCAAAAATGGACAGGTATTCAAGAAATAAAAAGAAGGTAAAATAATTTTCACATACGCATACGAATGGCGAATAGAAGGCATAATGCTTAGAAGGGAATCGAGGAAGAAGGAGGAAGAGGCGAGGAGGTAACCGAGGAGGAACCGAGGAAGAACAGGAAGTAACCGAGGAGGAACTGAGGAAGTAACCGAGGAGGAACCGAGGAAGTAACCGAGGAGGAACCGAGGAAGTAACCGAGTTAACTCCTATAGGAGTTAACTCGGTTACTTCCTAACACTCGGTTACTTCCTAACGCTCAGTTACTTCCTAACACTTGGTTCCTTCTTAAATGCGGTTCCAAGCGCTCAAAATACAAATTGTGTTTTGAGGATATTTTTACATTTGTATTAATTTCAATGTTAAAAATCTTACAAGCAGACAAGAGAAAATGGAACGGCTTTTTAATAAACAATAATGCCAGTTTTTTGCAGTCATGGGAGTGGGGTAATTTTCAGGAAACATTGGGCAGAAAAGTCTGGCGTATTGCGGTGGCGGGCGCCAATGAGAATATCTGGGGTCAAATGTTGCTTATAAAAAAGCCTTTGCCCCTCAATAAAAACTATTTGTATGTTCCTTTTGGGCCTTGTTTGGAAAATAGTTTAACAGCACGGCAGAAAAATGAAGTTTTGGCTTTATTGCTAAAAAACATTGAACAAATATCCCAGCAGGAAAAAGCAGTTTATTGCTATATTGAGCCCTTTTGGGGATTGTTTTCTTTTGAAACATTCCCTCAGGTTTTTCAAGAGAAAATTAAAGTGGCAAAACCGCAAAAACGTATTCAACCCCAAAAAACCTTAGTGATTGATTTAAGCCCTTCTGAAGAACAAATTTTTAAAAATTTAAAATCAAAAACCACACGTTACAATATTAGGTTTGCGCAAAAACAAGGCGTTAAATTTTTAGCGCCACAAAAAATAGGGGATAAAGAGATTCAAATTTTTTATGATTTGGCTCAAAAAAGCGCTCAAAGAGATGGTTTTGTGAATTATCCCAAAGAATATTTTGTAAATCTTTTTTCTGTTTCAGGTTGTTCGCTGGGCCCTCATAACTCAAAAGCGCAAGATTTATTTGCTGAATATGCATCAAGCGAACAGATGCAAGTGCAATTATTTTTCAGTCAGTATGAAAAAGAAATCATTGCCGCTAACATCTTTATTTTTTTTGGCAAAATAGCGGTGCATTTGTTTGGCGGGTTTAACTATGATTTCCGGAAGTTAATGGCGCCATATTTTATGCATTATCAGCAAATGCTTTTTGCTAAAAATAAAATGGGTTGCACTATTTATGATTTTTGGGGCATTGATGAAAAAAAATGGCCCGGCGTTACTCATTTCAAACGGAGTTTCGGGGGCAAAGAAATTGAATACCCAACGGGATATGATATAGTAATAGATAATTTTTGGTATGGCTTTTTTAAAACAGCAAGAAAAATACTAAATAAAATTAAAAAATAAAAAAAATTTGAAATCATTAATTCAAAAATTACTAAAAAAATTAACCTATAAGGTTTTGGCAAAGCAAAAGCCGAATATTATTACGATCACCGGTAGTGTGGGCAAAACTTCCACGAAAGAGGGAATTTATTTTGCTATAAAAAATTTAGGCAATGTTAGGCGCAGTTTGAAAAATTATAACAATGAGCTTGGTGTGCCCTTTACGGTGGCTTTGTGGCAAGGCAAGGCGCCGGGCAAAAACCCCGTCAGATGGCTTTTGGTTATTGGGCGCTTAATTTATTATGCTGTTTTTAAAAATGATAAATATCCAAACTGGCTGGTTTTGGAAATCGGTGCGGACAAGCCCGGAGATTTGCAATATCTAATGGAAATGATTCCTTCGGGTTTTTTGAAAATAGCGGTTTTAACAGCGGTTTTTGGAGTTCATTTGGAATTTTTTCAAACCCTTGAAGCAATTTATCAGGAAAAAACAGTACCCTTTCGCTATGTTGACAGCAACGGCTTAATTTTAATCAACGTTGACAATTGTGACAGCGAGAGAATAAAAGAGGAATTTAGGCACAAAGCCCGCATTGTTTGTTATGGTTTTGAAAAAGAAGCGGATATTTTTGCTTATAATTTTAAAGCAGGAGAAAACGGCTTGCATTTTAAAATTAAAACACCAAAAGGCCACTTTGACTTTTTATTAAAAGAAGCAATTTCTGCCTATCAGTGCTATCCCATTTTAGCGGCAATAGCCGTTGCTTTGCATTTGGACATAGATATTGAAAAAGCGCTTGACGGTTTAAAAGAAAAATTGCCTATGCCCGGGAGAATGCGTTTAATTGAAGGCATTAATAATTCTTTGATTATTGACGACACATACAACTCATCGCCTCAAGCGGCAACATACGCCTTAAAAGCATTAAGGGATTTGGCAAAGCCGGGCAGGAAAATTGCAGTTTTGGGCGATATGCTGGAATTGGGCAACGAAAGTTTTAAATTTCATCAGGAAATCGGAGTTTTAGCCAAAGATTTGGGCATTGATATTTTTATTACTTTTGGCAAAGAAACAAAAGCAATCAAAGAAAAAACAGCGCATTTTTATGACCACCAACAAGCAAGTAATTATTTAAAAAATATCCTAAAACCGGGCGATATTATTTTAGTGAAGGGTTCGCAAGGTATGCGTATGGAAAAAATTGTAAAAGCAATTATGGCGCACCCAGAAAAAGCAGGGGAATTATTGGTGCGCCAAACCCCCGAATGGCAATAACGCCTTTTGTAAAATTAAAAATTGAATAAAAAAAACAAAAAATATGGTTGCAAAAATTAATGTGGGTATTATATTTGGAGGCAAAAGTGCGGAGCACGAAGTTTCTTTGCAATCAGCAAAGAATATTTTGTCTGCTTTGGATAAACAAAAATATCATATTAGTTTATGGGGTGTTAATAAAAAGGGTCAGTGGCTTAACGAAGAAGAATCTCTTCTTTTATTGGAAGGTTCTTATAAAGAAAGTCAAATCCAGTCCAAGCAACTGTTTTTGAATTTGCCTGATAATGAGCGATTGGCAAAAGAAAAGGTGGATGTATTTTTTCCGGTGATGCATGGCCCATTTGGAGAAGATGGCACGATACAGGGTTTATTAAAATTAGCCGATATTCCTTTTGCGGGCGCGGGCGTTTTGGGTTCGGCGGTAGGAATGGATAAAGAAATAATGAAAAGACTTCTTCAGCAAGCAGGCTTGCCTATTGGTAAATTCTTGGTTTGGCATTGTATGGAGCAAGCAGATTTTGAGACAGCGGTTCAGCAATTGGGTTTGCCTTTTTTTGTGAAGCCTGCCAATTTGGGCTCTTCTGTGGGCGTGAGTAAGATAAAATCAAAAGATGGTTTTTCCAAAGCAATCAATGAGGCATTTGCTTATGATAATAAAATTATTGTAGAAGAAAATATTAATGGCAGGGAAATAGAATGTTCTGTTTTAGGCAACGAAAATCCCATTGCTTCTTTGCCCGGCGAAGTCATTCCCCAGCATGAGTTTTACTCCTATGAAGCAAAATATTTAGACGATAACGGCGCGTTTTTTCAAATACCCGCTCCACTGCCCGAGGATATTATAAAATCAATCCAAACATTAGCTATAAAAACATTTCAAACCCTTAATTGCGAAGGAATGGGCAGGGTAGATTTTTTTCTTGACGGGCAAAATAAAATTTTTATTAATGAAATAAACACCATTCCCGGTTTTACGAAAATTAGTATGTATCCTAAGCTCTGGGAAGTAAGCGGTATTGGCTATAGTCAACTTATAAACACGATTATTGAATTGGCATTGCAAAGGTTTCACAAAGAAAAAAGATTAAAAAATTCCTATACTGAGTAAAAAAATATTAAACGTTTCTTTAAAGCATTCTTTTTGCATAAAAAATGTTAAGGAAAAACCGTAAATTACTTCACACAACAAAAAATATCCGCCCAAGAAAAAAAATACGCCGTTATATAGATTTAAAAAAAAGACAAAGAAAAAAAAGAATTATTTTATTTTCTGTGGCCCTCATAATTTTCTTTTATTGGATGTTTTTTTCTCCCGTGTGGCAAATAAAACATATTCAAATAAATTGCCCTGATTTTTTGCCCAGCGCGGAAATAAAAAACATTATTTCCTCTCAACTGAACCAAAAAAAATTCTTTATCAAAAATAATAATATTTTTTGGGCTGACCTTCCCAAAATAGAGCGTATTTTAAAAAAAGAATTTCCCTCCATTGGAGAAGTAAAATTCAAAAGAATTTTTTTTAACACTGTTTTGGTAAATGTGCGCGGCAGAGTTGCTCAGTCGTTATGGTGTTTTTTGGACCCCGAGCAGCAAACTGATTCTTTAGAGCAAATAGTAACCCAAAATAATTCGCCTGCTAATTGTTTTTTGGCAGACGAGCAAAGAATTATTTTTGCAATAGCGCAAAAAGAAGATTGGCAACAAAATAAAATCATTGTTCTTTCTGAACAACCCAAAAAAGAAATTTTTCAGAATGTTTGCGCCGCAGATTTAATGACCAGAATGCAAGAAACCAAACAATTGCTATCTGAAAAATTTAATCTTCATAACTCTTATTTTGTGGAGAAGAAAAATGGCTTGCTTATAGCAAGAGTAATAGAGTGCGAACAGGCAAATGAATTCAACACAAACATATCGGGCGCAAAAAATTGTTTTTTTGCTGTCAAGCAAAAAGTATGGGAGATATATTTTAATCCCGCCAATGATTTATCTTTAGATTTAACAAAACTACGTTTGTTATTAGAAAAAGTGATTAGTAGCGAGCAAAGAAAAAATCTTCAATACATTGACCTGCGCTTCCAAAAAGCCTATTACAAATAAATGAGATTTATTTTAAAATAAAAAATATTATTGACGGTTTTACATCCATTTTTTCTTTTTCAAGAAAGCAAAAATAATTAGGCACGTGGTAATCATCAAGCCATACACCTTCCAAAAATCAGAAGGGTGGGCAGTCCAAAGTAGAAATTGACCATTCATACTTAATAAATCCGCAAAGAAAGAAAAGGGATACAAAAGCACCAAAAAAATGGTTAGCGCTTTCATAATATCATTGGTGCGCGTTTCTATATAAGATTGATTAGTGGAATCCAAAACCAAAAGCGTGTGGTGATGTGTTTCTAAGATACTGCGCGCTTGTTCATAAACGCTTAATAAATTATGCAGATAAGGAATAAAAAGAGAACCCTTGAAAAACTTTTCGCATTCTTCAAGCATTTTTTTTAAAACAGGTAATTGGGGATCTAAAACCCTTTGAAAGCCGATAATATCCCTTTTTACCAATGAAATTTGTTCAATGGCTTTTTTATTTTCCTGAGAAAAAATCATTCTCTCGATAGCATCAATATTTTGTTTGATATGACTTAACTTAGGGAAGCAAGCCATAAAAATTTCATTCAAAAGCCGATACAATAATTCCGGGGAACCTCCTTTTGTTATTGATTTGAGGTTTTCCGGATACAAATTGCATTGGTGCAGTAAAACACTCAGGGGCACGATATCGCGATAATGATTGGTAATAAGAAAATTATGCCCTACGATAAAATCCACTTCAAAGGGCAAGGTGCTGGATATTTCTTTATCAAAGAAGGGATAAAAAACAACTAAAAATAAATAGTTGCCATAGTTTTCAATTTTAGGATAATCAATCTGCGGCAAAATCTCCTTTAAAACCAAGGGGTGTAAATCAAAATTTTGTTGCAAATAGTCAATGTCTTTTTGGGTGGGGCCCTTGATGTCAATCCAAATAAATTTTTCAGAACGAATCATTTGCATCATAAAAGCAATATTATTAAACCCATTAGTCTATTATATCAGTATTATAAAAATAAAGAATGTGGATAACCCCCTCATTTTATTTTAAGAATAGCCAAGGGGCTGGGCAAAAGTGTTTTATGGCGCATTTTTGCTTTGATAATGTTCAAAAGAGCAAAATAAACTTCTGTTTGGTTGGGTAAAAGTGGTAGCAATATTTAGCAAGTAATACTCTTGACTGCTAAAATTTTTTTGCTATAATGCATAAGTATTGGCGTTTTTGCCAAGCGCGCAAAAATATGTCTTGCTTAACTGTTAGACAGCAAAAAATTTTGTGCCAATTGGTGCAAAGATATATTCAAACAGCAGCGCCGGTTAGCTCTCTGTGTTTAAAAAAAGAAAAAAGGTTTCCTTATTGTTCTGCGACTCTCAGAATTGAAATGAAAAAACTTACAGATAAAGGGTTTTTGCAAAAAGAGTATTATGGGGCAGGGAGAATTCCCACCGACAAGGGTTATCGTTTTTTTGTGGATTATTTAATTGGCAAAAAGAGTTGTGCTGGCAGTTTTTACGAGAAAAAATTAAGGAGTTTATGGCGCAAAATAAAAAGAGAGCATCGCGTCGAGGGTCGTTCGTTAGGCGAATTAATGGTTAACTTGACGCGCAGTTTTAGTCTGGTAAAATTAGACAGTGAAAATGTTTTCTGGAAACAAGGCTGGCACCAAATTTTGCGCGAACCAGAATTTGTGGATATTGCTTTTGTGCGCGAGTTTGCCGATTTTGTGGAGGGGTGTGAAAAAATTATCCCTTTTGCAATTACGCAAGAGGGCGTTCAGGTTTTTATAGGAGGAGAGTTAAACTTTATTCAGCCCGATTTTAGCGTGGTAGGGGGAAGGGTAGGGAATTCGTTATTTGCTCTTTTGGGACCCAAACGAATGGATTTTAAAAAAAATATTTCTTTTATACATTCTCTTGTAGATATTTATGCCCACAACAAACGACAATCAAAAAAATCAATCTTTACCTGATGATGCTTGGGAAAAACAACAGCAGCAACAGCAGCAGGAACCTATTGCTCATAACTGTGAAGCAGAGTTAGAAAAATGTCGTCAGCTTTGTGAGGAATATCTGGAAGGATGGAAAAGATGCAAGGCAGATTTTTTAAATTTTAAAAAAGAAGAGGCGCAGAGATTTAAGGAAGCCGTGGCTTTGGCAAAAACGCATTGGGCATTAAGCATTCTTTCTGTTATTGATAACTGGGAAAGAGCATTAGAGCACACGCCCCCCGATATTCAAGATTCAGACTGGCTTTTTGGTATCCAACAAATTGAAAATCAGTTAAAAAGTTTTCTCAAAAACGAAGGAATTGAGGAAATAAAATCACAAAATATGCTTTTTAATCCGGAACTGCACGAAGTGGTAGAGCAAACAGAAGCAGAGGGTGAGAGTGGCACCATAATTGCGGTTTTGCAAAAAGGCTATACCATAAACGGCAGAGTATTAAGGCCAGCCAAGGTGCGGGTAATAAAATAAAACGAACATTAAAACATTTAACATCTCATCATTCTAATTAATAAAATAATTCTATTCCCATTAACTAATTATGCTAATTTTTTAGATAATTGGTTAATGAGGAATTTATAAAATCTTATGAGCAAAATACTTGGCATTGATTTGGGCACTACCAACTCCGCTATGGCAATTGTGGAAGCGGGTGAGCCCAGAATAATTGAAAACAAAGAGGGTTCTCGAACCACTCCTTCTGTGGTATCTCTTTCTAAATCAGGAGAACGATTGGTTGGTATTATTGCCAAAAGACAAGCCATTACCAATCCCCAAAATACCATTTTTTCTGTGAAACGGCTGATTGGGAGAAAATATAGCGACCCAGAGGTACAAAAAGACAAAACTCTCCTGCCTTATGAAATTAGAGAAAGAAGCGATGGGGGAGTAGAAGTTAAAATGGGCGATAAGTGGTACACGCCTCAGGAAATTTCTGCAATGATATTAACTAAACTCAAGCAAGATGCAGAAGATAAATTGGGTGAAAAAATCACTGATGCCATTATTACCTGCCCGGCGTATTTTGATGATTCCCAGAGAAAAGCCACAAAGGTGGCAGGAGAAATTGCCGGGTTAAATGTTTTGCGCGTTATCAATGAACCCACAGCTGCTGCTTTGGCGTATGGTTTAAATAAAAAGAAAGACCAACAAATTGTGGTTTATGATTTTGGCGGAGGCACTTTTGATATCTCTATTTTAGAAGTAGGGGAAGATACAGTTGAAGTAAAAGGCACAGGTGGAGATACGCATTTGGGTGGAGATGATTTTGACCAGAGAATAATGTCCTGGATTGTGGAAGAATTCAAAAAAGAGCAGGGCATTGATTTGTCTAAAGATACCTTGGCTTTACAAAGAATTAAAGAAGCAGCGGAAAAAGCCAAAATTGAACTTTCTACAAGTTTAGAAACCGAAATTAATTTGCCTTTTATCACTTCCACAGACACAGGGCCCAAACACCTGCTTTTTAAGTTAACAAGAGCGCAATTGGAAAATATGGTGAGCGATTATATTGAAAAGTCCATTGAATTAGTTAAACAAACATTAAAAGAAGTGAATCTTACTCCTGCTGATATAGAAGAGGTTGTTTTGGTGGGAGGCCAAACCAGAATGCCTAAAATCCAACAAGAATTAAGAAATCTTTTTGGTAAAGAGCCAAACAAGGAAATTAACCCTGATGAAGTGGTAGCAATAGGCGCGGCTGTGCAGGGTGGTATTTTGCGCGGGGATGTTAAAGATGTTTTATTGCTGGATGTTACACCATTAAGCTTGGGCATTGAAACATTAGGGGGCGTGAACACAATTTTAATTCCCAAAAATACCACTGTGCCCACCAGCAAAACCCAGATTTTTTCCACAGCAACAGATAATCAGTCATCAGTGGAAATAAGGGTTTTACAAGGCGAGCGACCAATGGCAAACGATAATAAAACGTTGGGCAGATTTATTTTAGACGGCATTCCGCCTGCGCCCCGCGGCATTCCCCAGATTGAGGTTACTTTTGATATTGACGCCAATGGCATTTTAAATGTTAGCGCGCGCGATAAAGCCACCAATAAAAGCCAGTCTATTAGAATTGAAGGTTCGTGCGGGCTCTCCCAGGAGGAAATTGAAAAAATGCGTCAAGACGCTCAATCTCATGCGCAGGAAGATGCTAAGAAGAAAGAACTGATTGAAGCGCGTAATGTAGCGGATAGTTTAATTTATACTGCTGAAAAAACGCTTCGCGAAGCAGGAGATAAAATCAGCGAGCAAGACAAAAAAGAGCTACAGGAAAAAATTGATTTATTGAAGAAATCTAAAGAAGGTGATAATATAGAAGAAATTAAACAGCGCACCGAACAGCTTTCCCAAACAGCGCAAAAAATAGGTGCGCAATTGTATAAGCAAGCCCAGCAAAATACTTCTTCTGAACCAAAGAAAGATAATGAGCAAGACCCGCAAGCGCAAGAAGGCGAATATCAGGAAAAATAGGGAAAGATTTTTTCTCTTTTTGCATTCCCCACTATTTAATTGAGGTTTATCTCTATGAAAGATTATTACCAAATTTTAGGTGTTTCCAAAGATGCTTCTTTGGAAGAAATTAAAAAAGCCTATCGTAAATTAGCCCATCAATATCACCCTGATAAAGGAGGTGATGCGCAAAAGTTTAAAGAGGTAAACGAGGCATATCAGGTGCTGTCTAACAAAGAAAAGAGAGCTCAATACGATAAATATGGCAGAGTGTTTGAAGGTGTGGGTGCGGAGAGTGGTCAGGGAGCAGGCGGTTTTACAGGCGCTGATTTTGATTTTGGCGGATTTAATTTCGGCGACTTTGACTTTGGTAATATTTTTGATATATTTGGATTTGGTTCTGCCAAAGAAAGTCAAAGGCAGAAAATCAACGAAGGCGACGATATTGAGGTGGAAATTAGTATTTCCTTAAAAGAAGTGTTATCAGGCACAAAAAAAACAATTTATTTAGACAAAATGGTAAGGTGTAGTCGCTGCGAGGGAACAGGTGGAGAACCCGGCACTAAAGTAAATGAATGTTTTTCTTGCAGGGGCACGGGGCAGGTGCAGCAAATGAGAAAAACTATTTTTGGCACAGTCACGCGGTTTATTATTTGTCCGGAATGTAAGGGTGAGGGTAAAATACCTCAAAAACCCTGCAATGTTTGCGAGGGTCAGGGTAGAATCAAAAAAGAGGAAAAAATTGTAATAGATATTCCCCCGGGCGTGGATACAGGTCAAACAATAAAAATAAAGGGGGCAGGGGATGCTGGCATCAGGGGTGCTAAAAGCGGAGATTTATATATTAAAATTTTTGTGGCGCCTCATCCTGTTTTTCAGAGAAAGGGCGATGATTTGTACACACAAAAAACAATTAGTTTTTCTCAAGCGGCATTGGGCGGGGAGATAGAATTGAATACGTTGGACGATAAAACTATTGTGCTTAAAGTTCCCGCTGGCGTGCAAAGCGGAAGATTATTTAAAATTTCCGGCAAAGGCGTGCCCCATTTTTCCGGTTGGGGCAGAGGCAATCTTTATGTTAAACTGATTGTGGAAACACCTCAACGTTTAACCAAAAAACAAAAGCAATTATTGGAAGAACTGCGAAGAGAGGGTTTATAAACTTAGCTTATATTTAAAAATAAAAAAATTCCGCCCCCATAGCTTAGTGGTAAAGCAGTTGCCTTTTAAGCAATTGACGCGGGTTCGATTCCTGCTGGGGGCACCAGTGATAAGTTGTCAAGTTGACTTCGCCCGCTGCGGCGGGCTCAAGAAAATTTTTCATCTTATTTGTTTGCAGAAATTCTAGTGAATTTCTGTTTTTTATTGTATTTAAGCCAATTTGAGCTAATTCTACAACTGACATTCTATCATTAAAACCTTACTGACATTCTTGCATTATACCTACAATAGGACTTGACAAAAATGAAGAAGTATATTAAATTGTGTTTGTAGATTCAAAGGTTAATTTAAGAAATCATAGTAGATAACCCTTGCCACGAGGGAATCGTGGAAATTTGAACATTAAAAAGGAGGTAGAGATATGCAAGAAGGTAGAGATATGCAGACAAAAAAGTTTCATCTCGGTGATATATTAAGCATCACAACAGGCCGGCTTGTTTCGCCGCGCCACATGGACGGCGTTTACGAGATTTTAAATTTTTTAACTGGCGACAACCTGTTAACACACCAGCTTCCGCGGGCAAGCCACGAGTGTAAACCCTACTTGCTCCAGCAGTTTCCGCAACTGGCGGAAGTGGATGCTTCCAGTGTGAACACGGAGAACTACAAGCAGTGGCTCTCCGAACAAGTCGCCAAGTACGGCGAGGAGTTTGAGGTAAAGCCGATCCCGAAAGGCGCGCACCAGTTCAAGGATCCCATCGTAGAAGCAGCTGAAATAATAGGTTCAAAGAAGAAGAAGATTATCGTCGTGCAGACCGACTAAACTAATAAGTGTAAACATTTCGCTTTCAGGCCCCCTGGGGAATTCGTCAAAGACGAAAAATCCAAAGGGGGTTTTTCTTTTTGTAAAAGTGCTAAAGAATTTGCCGCCAAAGCAGTAAATTTTTCAAGCTTATTTTTTGTTGAAAAATCATTTGAAATAATTTATGATTAACATAGGAAAAATTAAAATTGTCAAAGTTCGCGGCAAAACCGCACCGCTCAAAGAAAAACATCGGCTTGGACCATATTTTAATTTTGAGGGAAGAAAAATTTTTTAATCATTTTTAAAAACATATGAATCAATTACTTAGAAAAACATCGTTTGCAGGTGGACTAATTCTTTTATTTGCTCCTATCGTTTTCTCGTCGGCTCTTAAACTAATTTCCAGCCTTAAAGGTTTTTTGTATACCTTCAACCCAGAACAGATCTTGTTGTATGCCATATTTTTAATAGTTACTGTCTTGGAGGTAGTATTTTTCATAAAACTTTTTAGGGCATATCGTTTACACGAACCCCACGCTTATTACCTTGTTTATTTCTTAGGAATGCTTACTACTTTGTTTTCTTTTTCTCCCCGGATTTTATATTGTTGTAGCCCATCTTGTTTTGCAGCTTTTTGTCTTCTATGCTTTCTTCCAAGTTATCCAACTTGGAGGTCGTTCTTGGTAGATTTAATGTTCTCAATTTAGCCGTCAAAGAAAAAATTGAAGTGCCCTTCCAAATTTTCGCGGAATGCGTTCAAATTATTTTTAAGAAAGGGCATTGTTTTTTTTATAATTATTTTTGGGCTATATTCATCATATTTTTTTATCAAGCATTAATGCTTTTTCTAAATTTATTTTTTAAAGTTGTTATTTACGTTGAACCTGATCATTTGAAAGTTGTAAAAAAATTTTTAAGCAAACATCTGCCACAAATGACAATGAAAACAACCACTGATTTGGGATTAGTTTTCTATCTATTCAAATAAATTTTTTCCACACCTCCTATAAAAATATTTGTTATTTATTTGTTTATCTTTATAATAAAGTAAAGGAAGCTAAAGTAAAAAAGAAAAAGCATTAAGAAAAAAATAATAAAAATCAAAATGGAAATAATAAAACCATATTTTATTATAGAAGATAAAATTGACGGTGAGCAAATTTTGAAAAACTTAGAAAGATATGGCCGTACCTGTTATAAATCCGAAGGTAAAATTACTACTGATTCGGCAAAAAGTTTTATTGCCAAAATTTTAGCCAGCGGCCATGAATCCGTAATTGAGCACGAGAAAATAACCGTAAGGGTGATTTGTGATAGGGGAGTGTCACATGAAATTGTGCGACATAGAATTGCCTCGTATTCGCAGGAATCAACTCGTTACTGCAATTACAAATCGCGCGGCGTTCAGGTCATTGAACCATTCTTTTTTGTCGGTGATGAAAATAAGTATCAGATTTGGTTAGACGCGATGAACGCTTGCGAAAAAGCATATAATGCTCTCATAGAAGCTGGCGCTACGCCCCAAGAGGCAAGAAGTGTACTGCCGAATTCTTTAAAAACTGAGATTGTAATAACATATAATTTAAGGGAATGGAGGCATTTTTTTAAGTTTCGCTGTTCGAAGCGGGTTCATCCCCAGATGCGAGAAATCACCATTCCTCTTCTCCGAGAATTCAAGCGGCGCATTCCCATTATCTTCGATGACATCGCAGAGGAGTAAATTCTCAACTTACTCTTTTGTACCAAAGCCCCTTACGAGAAAATTCGTTCGGGGCTTTTTTGTAAAAGTGCTAAAGAATTTGCCGCCAAAGCAGTAAATTTTTCAGGCTTATTTTCTTAAGTTTTACAAATTTCTAAAGCGAATGTCACTGTTTAGCCAGACAGTCATTGACTAAATCAGGAAGTTGAGCACAAAAAAGCAATTTTAAGAACATTTTACGACAGTGATAGATTGAGAAACAAAAATTACTGCTTAAGCTTTCAATCCCGTGGAGTTTTGATGCTTGCTAAATGTTTTTTAACCCAAGGCATTTAGTTAGAATTTTTACCTACTTTTCATATTTTCTTTTCATATTTTTCACATCCTCAAACCTTCTATCCAAATAATTGCTATAGCAATTATTTGGATAGAAGAAATTTTATCGGAAAGATAGGCTTCCTCAAAACAAATCCCTGAATTTGCTTCTCAATTATTGTATTATTTTCTCATTTATTATTTTCCATTTATTATTTTCTCGGCCTTGTATTTTTTACTATTTTTTATTGCCTGTTGTTTTATATTGCAGAACCAATACCCCTGCGGTGTGATTTTACATTGCACAATGCACAATTTGCCAAGTTGCACAAGATTTATTTTTTTGTTATAATCAGAAAATCTTTCAAAATTCTCTAAAAGAGTATGAAAACAGGACTGATAAAATTTTTTATTAAGATAGTTTGGATATTTATTTTGCTTTGCGTCGCAGGTTTTGTTGGTTATAAAATTGGCATTTATAAGGGCCAAGAAGCGGCTTTTAAAAACCCTCCTGCTGTGATTAATGAGGGGATAGGAACACCCACCAAAATAGATTTTTCTATTTTTTGGGAAGCATGGCACAAATTGGAAAATAGCTATATTGACACAAGCAAAATAGATTATCAAAAAATGGTTTACGGCGCTATTGAGGGAATGGTTAAAAGCCTGGGCGATCCCTATACTATTTTTTTCACCCCCAGCCAAACAGAAAGCTTTAATGAAGAATTAGAAGGTAGATATCAGGGTGTAGGAATGGTGGTGGGTATAAAAGACAATCAACTCACAGTAATTTCGCCTTTTAAAAATACTCCCGCGGAAAAAGCTGGGATAAAAGCAGGAGATAAGATATTAAAAATAAACGATTTATTTACTGCTGATCTTACTATTGATGAAGCGGTTAAGAATATTAAGGGCGAAAAAGGCACTTCTGTGAAGCTTTTAATTCAAAGAGAAGAATGGTCAGAGCCAAAAGAATTTGTGGTGCAAAGAGATGTTATTACTATCCCCACATTAGAGATGGAAAATAAGGAACGTGATATTGCTGTTTTAAAAATATATCAATTTAATAAAATTTTACCATCTGAATTTCAAAAAGCGGCCCGAGAAATCATTAATAATGGTCAGAAAAAATTAATTATTGACTTGCGTGACAACCCGGGAGGGTATCTGGAGATCGCACAAAATATTGCGGGTTGGTTTGTGCCAAAAGGGCAGGTAATAGTTATTCAAGACGAAGGAGAGCACAAAAAGAAAAAAGAATATTTTTCTGAGGGGCCTTCTATTTTTAGCCACTATCCTACGGTTGTGCTTATTAACGAAGGCTCTGCCTCCGCTGCTGAAATTTTAGCAGGCGCTTTAAGAGATCAATTAGGGGTTAAGCTGGTAGGTAAAAAATCTTTTGGCAAGGGCTCGGTGCAGGAACAAATCACTTTATCTAATAGGTCGTCTTTGAAAGTAACAGTGGCGCGATGGCTTACGCCCAAAGGTATTTCCTTAGACAAAAACGGTTTAACGCCTGATATAGAGGTATCTAACAGCACCAGCTCTCAAGATGTAATATTGGAAAAGGCAATTGAATTTTTAAACGAAAATTACTAAAATAATAAAAAGTTATTTTTTAAAAACTTTTTATTATTTTTTGTTTGTGCAGAATGAATTAGTAGAATTGCTAAATTTTTAATTTTTAGTTTTTCCAGATATGCCCAAAAGCAAGATGAAAATTATTTTTTCTAATCTTTCTGAAGGGCATATCTTAAAAAAGTGAAGGTTATTCTTTTGCAGGATATTAAAAATTTAGGTAAAGCCTATGAAATTAAAGAGGTGGCTGACGGTTATGCCATTAATTTTTTGTTTCCTAAAAAATTAGCAAAAAAGGCGGATAAAAAACTAATCCAGTGGGCAGTGCAAAAACAAAAAGAAAAAGAAGAAAAAGCGGCAAAAGAATTAGAAAACTACGCAAAAATGTGTAATCAGTTAGATGGTTTAGAGGTAAATATTGCTATGAAAAAAGGGAAAAAGGGCCAGCTTTTTGAGAAAGTTAATGCGGCTAAAATTGCTTCCAAATTGCAGTTAATGGGATATCATATTGAAAAAGAACAAATACAATTAGACCAAGACATTAAAGAGATAGGGGAGTATGAAGTAAAATTAGTATTAAAGCACGGTTTGGAATGCCGCATTACAGTGATTGTTAGTGAGGCAGATGGTTCAGAAAAATCTTCATAGTTTTATTTTTCTAAAAATAATTTTTGAGATACTTTATGGCAAAATATATTTTTGTTATGGGTGGGGTAATGTCGGGTATTGGCAAAGGCATTACTACCGCTTCTGTGGGCCGTATTTTAAAAGACAAGGGTTTTTCTGTTACAGCGATAAAAATTGACCCGTATATTAATGTGGATGCGGGCACAATGAATCCTTTGGAACATGGCGAGGTTTTTGTGACTAATGATGGTTTGGAAAGCGATCAGGACTTGGGCAATTACGAAAGATTTTTGGACGATAATTTGTCTATAGATAATTATATGACCACAGGTAGTGTTTACTTATCTGTTATACAACGGGAAAGAAGTATGGAGTATGGCGGAAAATGTGTAGAGGTGGTGCCCCATATTCCTGAAGAAGTTATTAACCGCATTAAAAAATTAGAAAATAAAACAAATGCCGATTTTATCTTAATAGAAATAGGCGGCACAGTAGGGGAGTATCAAAATCTTTTATTCTTGGAAGCAGCCAGAATTTTAAAACTAAAACAACCGAAAAATGTTTTATTTGTGCTGGTAAGTTATTTGCCCACGCCCTCTTCTATAGGCGAAATGAAAACCAAACCTACGCAATATGCGGTGAGAACATTAAATTCAGCAGGCATTCAGCCGGACATTATTATTGCTCGAGCGCCCTCAGTAGTAGACAGTGTGCGAAAGAAAAAAATATCTATTTTTTGCGGCGTGGAAGAAAAAGATGTTATTTCCGCGCCAGATGTGCATTCTATTTATGAGGTGCCTCTTAATTTTGAAAAAGACAATCTGGGTAATCGTATTTTAGAAAAATTTGGCTTGCCTCCTTGTAAAAGCAATCATCAGCAATGGGAAAAATTAGTAAAAAACATTCTTTCTCCCAAAGACACATTAAAAATAGGCATTGTGGGAAAATATTTTAAATCAGGAGATTTCACATTGATGGATTCTTATATTTCTGTCATTGAGGCAATTAAACACGCCTCTTATTTTTTTAAAATTAAACCTGTTATTGAATGGTTAGATGCAGAAAAATACGACCCATCTGTTTATTCATTAGCGCAAATTAATCAAAATCTGCACCAGCTTAAAAAATATGCAGGGATTATTGTGCCAGGCGGTTTTGGCAATAGGGGAGTGGAGGGAAAAATTAAAGCCATTGAATATTGCCGTAAAAATAAAATACCTTTTTTAGGGCTTTGTTTGGGAATGCAATTGGCAATTATTGAATTTTGCCGCAATATCTGTAAAATAGAAAATGCTAATTCCACTGAATTTGAGCCAAATTGTCAAGAGCCAGTAATTGATTTAATGTTAGAGCAGAAAAATATTTTAAAGGGAAAAAGATACGGAGGGACTATGCGTTTAGGTGCTTATAAATGTTATTTGCAACCAAATACCATTAGTCGTTCTGCCTATAAGGCTGAGTTAGTTTCCGAAAGACACCGCCATCGCTATGAGCTTAATAACAAATATCGTCCTCTTTTGGAAAAAAAGGGAATGGTGATAGCCGGTATTAATCCGGAAAAAGATTTAGTGGAAATTATTGAAATGCCCTCCCAAACTCATCCTTTTTTTGTGGCAGTGCAGTTTCATCCAGAGTTTCAATCAAAACCACTTAATCCTCATCCGCTTTTTAAAGAATTTATCCGCCAATGCTTTTTCAAACAAAAAAATACTCCTGCGCAAAAGAATAAAAATAAAGCAGGAGCAAAAAAGGCAATAAGACAAAATAAACAATCTACAAAAAAATAATTATTTGTTTTCGTTCACAAGAATATTTACCACCTTGGCTTTTCTTTTGCCGCCATAAAAATTGGTTTTATTGTATTCTTTGAACTGCACAATACCATCTGTGAGCGCAAAAAGCGTAAAATCTTTGGCGCAGGCAACATTTTTGCCGGGCAGATATTTCAGACCCCTTTGACGCACAATAATATTACCGGCTTTCACTGTTTGACCGGCATTTTTTTTAACCCCTAAATATTTAGGATTAGAATCTCTTCCTAATTTTGTTGAGCCTTTAGCTTTTGTATGTGCCATATTTGTTTAGTTTGTTAGTGTTATATTATATAAAGTATGCTACCAAATTTTTTAGAAAAATTCAAGCGCCAAAAGCAAAATATTTTGTTGGCGGTTATTGTTTTTCTTTTAGTTTTTTTGTCTTTTGGCGCTGGTATGATAGCGCAGTTTTATCTTACAAAACCACCATTGCAAATTATTCCTTAATCTCTGAACCGCTATGAAATTGACGGTGCACCTCCTTTAAATGTTTAGAAACAACATGGGTATAAATTTGGGTGGTAGAAATATCGCTATGGCCCAAAAATTCCTGCACAGTTCTTATATCCACACCCTTAGTCAGTAAATCAGTAGCAAAGCTGTGCCGGAGGGTATGAGGCACAGTAAACACCGGTAATCCTGCTTTTATGGTATATGCTTTAACAATATTTTCTACGGAGCGCGTTGTTAAACGTAAAGAACCGGCTTTCGGACCCTTATAACGAATAAAAAGCGCTTTTTCCTGAACATAACCATTTTTTTCTCTATCATCTAAATAAAGCTTTAACCACTTTAAACAGCGAGCAGACAAATAAACAGGCCTGACCCTTCCGCCTTTTCCCACAATACTTATTTCCAATTCTTCTAAGGAAGAGGGGATTTTTATTTGTTCTTTGTTTAATGCTACCAATTCCGCTACTCTCATACCTGTGGAAAAGAGAGTTTCCAGAATGGCTCTATCGCGCAAACCGGTAGAGGTGGTGGTGTCCGGAGATAAAAGCAGTTTTTCTATTTGCTCTAAAGTTAAAAATTTTACTTTTATATCTTTTTTCTTTTTTGCCAGTTTAATTTTTTCTGCTGGCAAAGAAAGAATATCCCGTTGGGCAAAAAAATTCAAAAGTGCGCGCAAGGCAATAAGATAATAATTTTGAGATATTTTTTTTAATGGTTGAGCACTTTTTTTATTTTGATGCGAACGTGCCAAAAAAACCCGATATTGCCAGATATGTTCTGGTGTAAGTTCATGGGGGAGCAAGTTTTCCAGTTTTTGAGCTTTTAGCCAATCAGTAAATTTTTTTAACAAACGATGATAGGTGATTTGAGTTTTTTCTCCCAGATTTTTTTCCACATCAATATAATCTAAAAAATCAATAATGTGTTCTACAATAGGCTTGTTGCTTTTTTCCATATTATTTTTTTGACTTTATTGTTTTAATTTTATTTTAAGATTTAGCCCAGATTAAGATCAGGTTTTCAGGTTTTTGCGATATTTTAAAAACCAGATGTTTTAAACTTCGCTAAACCTGCATTCTGCGAAGTATACCAATTTATCAAAATTGCCTAAAATCCCCCCTTTTCATTATATTATATTATATTTTATGTTTTGCTAACCAACAAACAGAACTGAGCGCTACTTTGGTTTGCTATGCTTTTTTATTTTGGGAAAAAATAAAAAAATCTAATGCAAAAAATTTTTGCACTCTCAATGTTTATTTTAAAATTTTTAATTTGTCTTTTGTTTGCTGCCACGCTTTTCCTAAAAAACCAAATAAGGTATGACTCCATTCTTCTCTCTCTTCCAGAAGGCTTTTTTCTATATTATTTTTTATATTTTCAAGATGTGATGATTGGGTAAATAGTTGCACAAGTGGTTGGGTTTTTTCGTTGAGAAAATGTAAAGCTCTTTGCTGAACTGATTGCCACTTGTGCCAACACTGGATTAAAAAATCTTTTATTTGTTTCCCCACACCATTATATGGTTGTAAGGGCTCAGGGATTTCTTTTTTATCTTCAATAAGCGAATTGTCTTGGGTAAAAACCTTTGCCTGCGCAAAAGAAAAATTAAAAAAAAGCAAAAACAATGAAATAATTACTACCAATGGCATAACAAATTTTTTATTTGTTCTGCTCATATTTTATTTTTTATTTAATACTAATATTTCCCTTATTCTCTATAATAAAATTTTTAAGATAGTTTTTCCATAGCTTGCTTAATCCTCTCCAGGGTTTTTGCCTTACCCAGCACAGAAGCGATTTCTATGGGACCCGCTGAAGCTTTTTTACCACTCAAAGCTGCTCTGAGGGGCCAAAGTAACATTCCTCTATCTGTTAATTGATTGGCTTGAGTCATAATAAGTTGGCGTAAAGATTGTTCTGTCCACTCCGGTTCATTTATATTAAGTAATAAGTCATATAATTTGTCAAGAATAGCCATTGTATCTTTTTCGGTCATTTTATCCCAAAGCAAAAGCTCTTTTGGATAATCTAATTTTTCCAAAAAGAAGAAATCAATTAATTCAGGAATTTCTGCAATTTTTTTAAGACGTTCTTGATATAAAGCTATCATTGGCTCAATTTTTTTTGTTTGCTCCTCTCCCCCACTCCCAACAAAGCCGGCTTGTTGTAAATAAGGAATACAAAGTTTTGTGATTTCAGACAATGATTTTTTTCTTATAAAATAACCATTAAACCAATCAAGTTTTTGTTGATTAAACACAGCGCCTGATTTTTGAATTTTCTGTACTGAAAAGTTTTCTATTAATTCTTTAAGTGAAAAAATTTCTCTGTTATCTCCGGGATTCCAGCCCAAAAGCGCAATAAAATTAATTAAGGCTTCCGGCAAATACCCTTGCTGTTTGTATTGGGTGATGGAAGTGGTAACTTTGTGACGTTTGCTTAATTTTGCCCTATCAGGGCCTAAAATAAGCGGTAGATGTAAAAAAGCAGGTGGTTGCCAACCCAATGCTTCTGCCAAAAGAATTTGGCGGGGTGTGTTGGAAATATGGTCTTCACCTCTGATCACATGGGTAATTTTCATAGCATAATCATCAATCACACAAGCCAAGTTGTAAAGAGGTTCCTGTAAGTTTTTAGCAATAACCATATCCTCAAAAAGAGAGGAATCATAAACAATTTTGCCCCTGAGCAGGTCTTCAAAAGCCACAGAGCGATAGGGCATTTTAAAACGAATCACTGCTTGGGGATTTTTCGCCCTTTTTTCTTCTATTTGTTTTGGAGAGAGTTCAGAACATAAACAATGAAAAATGGGAGACTGCCCCCTGCTTAATCTTTCTTGTTTATATGCTTCTATTTCTTCTTTGGTGCAAAAACACCAATAGGCTTTTTGTTCTTGAAGTAATTTTTCTATATATTGTTTATAAATTTCCTGACGTTCTGATTGACGATAAGGTCCGTGTGGGCCTCCTTTATCAGGCCCTTCATCCCATTGGATTCCAAGCCATAAAAATCCTTCTATAATTTCTTTTTCCCATTCCGGTTTTGAACGTTCTATATCCGTGTCTTCAATTCTTAAAACAAAAGCACCATTAAATTTTTTAGCAAATAAATAATTAAATAAAGCGGTTCTGGCAGTGCCGATATGCAGGGGACCCGTAGGAGAAGGCGCTATGCGCACCCGTATTTGTTGGTTTTCATTGGTAATTTTTTGGCTACACATATAAATTTATTTTATGTTAAATACTCATGCAAATAATTGGCAATAATGGTGGTGGCTTTGGGCCTGCTGAAACGAAGCGCATTTTGCGACATTGTTCTTAATATCTCAGGTTGGGCAAACAGGCTGTGTAGTTTTTGCAAAAATAAATGCGGTTTAAGGTTTTGTTCTTCTATAACCAAAGCAGCTCCATATTCTGCCACCTTGTAGGCATTTTTTACCTGATGGTCTTGCGCAGAACCCATCAACGGAATTAAAATCATTGGTTTTGCGTTAGCGGCGATTTCAAATATAGCCCCCGAACCAGCCCTGGAAATAACCAAATCGCATGCTTTCAGGGCATGACTGAGTTGCGCTTCGTTTAAAAAAGCAAAACAATGATAATATCTTTGTTTTTCCTCGTCAAGCATTGCTTTAGCTTGCAATTGTGTTTCTTTTTGGTGAGCCAATCCTGTTTGATGGATAATTTCAAAATCAGCGATAAGCTCGGGTAAAAGATCTAATATAAGCTGATTAATGGTTTGTGAGCCTTGCGAGCCGCCCAAAACTAATAATAAAGGCTTGTTTTGGCGCAGGGCAAATGTAATTGCTGCTGTGTTAATATCGCCATTTAAAAGGGATAATCTGATGGGATTGCCCACAAAAATACTTTTATTTTTAGGGAAATGAGTTGTGTCAGGAAAGGCAGTAAAAATTTCCAACGCCCACTTACTAGTAACCTTGGAAACCAGCCCGGGCACCGCGTCAAGCTCCTGAAGCAAAAAAGGCACTCTTAACACCAAAGCAGCAATTGCCATTGGCAGGGAACCATAACCGCCAGTACTAAAAACAACATCGGGCGCGCAAAAAAATAAAAACCAGAGCGACTGGACAATACCCACGGGCACTTTAAAGATATCAATAATATTTTTAAAAGAAAAATATCTTCTGATTTTACCACAAACAATATTTTTAATAATTACTGATTCTTGGGAAAGCAAAACTTCCCCATAACTGTGTTTGGGTCCGGCATAATAAATTTTCAGATTTTCTCCGGGATAGATATTGCGCAATTCACGCACAATAGCAATAATAGGGAAGATGTGTCCGGCTGTTCCTCCGCCGGTAAAAACGATTTTCATAAATAAAAATTTATTATCATAATGAAACCGCAAAACTTATTAAGAACGGCTGGCATTTAACAAAAGACCCACAGCCATTAGTTCGCTAATGAGATGCGAACCGCCATAACTGAAAAAGGGCAAAGGCACACCCCCCAGCGGCAAAATACCTGTTATTCCTCCTATATTAACAAATGCTTGCAAAGTAATCCAGACCGTAATGCCCAAAGCCAAAAAACCGCTAAATGTTTGCCCTGCTTTTTTGGCTATGCTTAAACCCTTCCATAAAAACAACAAAAAAAGCACAACTAAAAAAAACGCGCCCACAAAACCTAATTCTTCACACACCACCGCAAAAATAGAATCAGTAAGGGCTTCGGGTAAAAGATTAAATTTTTGCCTGGAAAGACCAAAAGCAAAACCCTCCCCTACTCCCAGCACCCTGCCAGAACCAATAGTAATAGCCGCTTGCTGTACTTGAAAACCCTTTCCTAATGGATCTGTTTGGGGATGCAAAAAATTGACAATCCTTTGCCAACGATAACTTTCCAGACGCGCAAAAAAGAAAAAAGCTGCGCCGCCAATACCTCCTAATACGCCCCAGTGCCACCATGGCGCGGAAGAGGAAAAATAAATAATAGCGCCCAACACACAAAAAATAGCCAAAGTAGTCATATCGCGTTGTTTAATCAGCACAATAAAAAGCACAGCCAAAACCACCAAAAAGGGTAACAAAAAATGTTTGAAACTTTGATGTGATTTTTCTTTTAGTTTTAAAGATTCTTTGCTTGCCAACCAAGCGGCTAAATACAACACAAAACTGATTTTCATAATTTCAGAAGGCTGAAAAGTAAAACCAAAGATATTTATCCATCGTTGTGCTCCCTTGGAGGCAATCCCCAATTGAGGCACTAATACTAAAATTAAAAAGAGGAAATTAAGAAGAAAAAAATAGGGCGCTATTTTTTGCCAATATTTTAAAGGCACCTTATAAGCAATCACGCCCAACATAATGCCTATAAAAGCCATTAAAAGCTGATGCTCCAAAAGATACCACACATTATTATATTGCTGTAAAGAAAAATAAAAAGAAGTAACGCCAATGGTAAAAAGCCCCCAGCAAAAAAGTAGGCAAACAATAATTACAAGCCCCCCAGAAGGTTTTGTTTTTTGGGGTAAATGAATTTTTGGTTTTTTCTTAATAGTCACTGCCATCATAGGTGCGACTCATTTTTTTGACAAACCTTTCAAATTGCTCTCCCCTATCTTCATAGCTCTGGAAAAGATTAAAACTGGCGGAAGCAGGAGACAAAAGACACACACCATTTTGCGGGGTGTGTTCATAACAAATACGAATTGCCTCTTTCATATGGGGCGCGAAAAAAAAGTTTATTTTTTGCTTTGCTGATTTATTTTGACGTTTTACCAACCCGGCTATTTTTTTGCCCGTACCATCACCTAAAACAACTAAATTGCGCACAGAAGAATGAATAATTTCTCTAGCCAACGCTCGATAATCACTACCCTTATCAGAACCGCCTACAATTAAAGTTATGGGTTGGGGAAAAAATGTTTTGAGGTCCTCAATAGTGCTTTGCGGGACGGTAGCCATTGAGTTGTTATAAAAATCTATATTGTTATATTTACCCACCCATTGTAAACGATGTGCTAATCCCTTAAAGGTTTTTAAGGCTTTTGTAATAATTTCTTTTTTGATATGAAAAATTTTGACGGTTTTAATTGCAGCCATTATGTTTAAAAAATTAAAATCTCCCTTCAAACAAGTTTGAAAAGGCTGAAATTCTTGCAAAAAAGTATTTTTTTCCTGCAGAGAAAAAGGTATTTTTTGCGCTTTGCTTTGTTGCGCGATTTGGGAAACATATTTGTCTTGGGCATTATAAACAAGAAAATCCTTAGGGGTTTGATATAATGTAATAACCATTTTTGCTTTTTTGTATTCCTGAAAATTACGATAATAATCTAAATGGTCAGCAAATAAATTTAAAAAAACAGCAATATGAGGGGATTTGCTTAATCCTTGCAATTGATGAGAAGATAGCTCGTAAACATAAATATGCTGTGGCGATGATTTGAGGAGCAACTGAAAAACCGGTTTGCCGATATTGCCTACCAACACTGCTTTTTTGCCGGCTTTTTTCAGTATGTGGTATATCAAAGAAGCAGTAGTGCCCTTACCTTTTGTGCCGGTAACTCCTATAATGAGCCCGGGGCAGAAATCAAAAAAGAGAGCGGTCTGAGAAGTAACAATGGTTTTTTTTGATAAAAATTTCTTACAAATACGGGGAGCAATGCCGGGTGTTTTGATAACAAAATCATAATCTTTTAAGGCTTTCAGATAAGAATCGCCCAAAAAAAGTTTTGTGTTTTTGTCTTTTTGCAAGATATTCCTTAAAGAAGAGGGAAATTGCTCAAAGGATTTTTGGTCAGCGATTGCCAGAGGTTTTTTTCTGTCTATTTTGCGCAAGGCAAAATAAGTGTCTTGACCCTCTTTAGCAAAACCCAAAATAATAATCTTTTTATCGGAAAAAAAATTTTTTAATGTTTTTTTTAGCATTGTTACGTTTTTTTGATGTTGAATAAATAATCATTTAGCCAAGCAACCTAACACAAACTCCCATCAATGCTAAAATCAAAGCAATAATCCAAAAACGCATTGTAATTTTTTCCCGCGACCAACCAATGGCTTCCAAATGATGGTGAATGGGCGCACATAAAAAAACTTTTTTCTTCCAAAATCTTTTGGCTGTTAATTGGATAATCACAGAGCCCACTTCAATCACTAAAAGCCCGCTAATTAAGGGTAAAACCAGTAAAGAATCAGTTAAAAAAGCAACCGCGCCCAGGGCAGCCGTTAAACCAATAGTGCCTGTTTCTCCCATATAAAAGCGCGCAGGAGGAATATTAAACCATAAAAACGCTAAAGTAGAACCGCTTACCACGGCACAAAAAGCAGCTAAATTATATTGGTGTTGCGCAAAAGCTATAATGGCAAAAGCGCCAAACATAATACTAAACACTCCTCCCGAAAGACCATCAATGCCGTCAATAATACCCCCCGCCCAGCATGCCACTACTGTTAAAATAAAAAGGGGTATATAAAAAATGCCTACTTCTATTTCTCCGTTTCCCGGGATATGCAAGGTGTGCCAGCCTAATTTAAAATAAAACCACCACCCTGCCGCTGCGCCAATTAAAATAACTGCTATGAGTCTACGGGTAAACCTAATGCCGCCGCCTGCATATTTTCCCTTTTCCAAAACCTGAAAAATATCGTCAAACAGTCCCAATATCGCTCCAGACACTAAAATCGCCAAAGGCAACCATGTTTGTTCACGAGATAAAAAATTTAGTTTTTGAATAAAATAATTCCCCCAAACCTTGCTTAAAAAGAAAAAAAGAAACGCACTTAACACAGTCGTAACCCAGATTAACAGCCCGCCCAGACGAGGCGTATTTACTTCTTTATCTTTGTGAAGATTATAAAAAACCTCCGCTTTTTCTCCGCTTATAGAAAGGGTGCGCGCTTGTTTGCGCCAAAGTTTATATTTGTATAAAAAATGCGTTAAAAGAGGGGTCCAACCCACTGCCAATAAACTGGAAAAAGCAAACAAGGTTAAGATTTTAATTACATTGATGCTTTGCGCCATATATGTTTTTTGTTTTTTGCCTGAACTTTATTTTGCATCTTCATTGTTTAAAACCAACTCATTTTCTTTAGCACATTGCAGAAGGATTTTTGCATCCGCAAAACGAGACTGGGAGTTCAAAATCACCAGAATAAAAAAATCATTAGTGTTTTTACCTCTGCTCACTGTCATTAAGCATTCTCCCGCGCGTTCGGTGGTGCCTGTTTTTCCGCCTATAATTTGCAAAGAGTCATCTTCTAAAAGCAGATTGGTGTTTTTAAAAAAATATAACTTGCCATTGCTTTCACGCCACACATATTCTTTTTGCGAGCTAATGCGCCAAAAATCCGGATAATGAAAAAGGAGATATTCTGTTAAGCGGGCAATATCTTTGGCAGTAGAATAATTAATTTTCTCGTCAGGCAATCCTGTTGTTTGGGGGTCAAGGCCCGTGGGATTATAAAAATATGTTTCTTGCAAACCCAATTGTTGAGCCTTGAGGTTCATCAAAGAAACAAAACCTTGTTCGCTCATTGGTTCACTCAAAGCAGAAGCAGCCTCATTATTTGATTCCACTAACATCATTGCAATTAAATCATTAATGTCCCTCGTTTGCTCCCCCTCAAAAGTGGTTGTGTTGAGATTGGAAGAGGAAGGGGGAAAAACAATTTTAATGTTTTTGTTGTTGCCATAGAATTCTTTTACTATCACATAAGTCATTAGCTTGGTTAAACTGGCAATCGGTAATTTTTTGTTGCTTTCTCTTTCTAAAATAGTTTGTTTTTTGCCGTTGGCGTTTAGGTATTGCACCAAAAAACTTTGCGCAGAAATAGCGCTTAAATCACAAAAAGAAAAAGAAGGTTTTACGGGCTGTTCTTGCTTGGGCGCCTGAAGTGTCAAAAAAGAAGCGAAAATATTATTATTGATGCCATTCAATCTCACAAAGCGGTTTATCTTTGCATCAAACCTTAACAAAAAAAGATACCCCACACAAACAAATAACACTCCCAAAAAAATAATGGTGTAAAAATATTTTTTTTGCATTATAGTAATAAAGCCTAATTAACCGTTCAATCTGTTATCAATGCGGCCCATATCGCGCGGAAAAGCATTGGCTTCGCGCAGGTTTTCTAATTGCAAAATCTGTTTTACCAATCTTTCCGCCCCAAAGGCAAAACCGCCTTCCGGGGGCATACCATATTGAAAGGCTTGTAAGTAAAAACGAAAATCGTTAGGGGTATTGCCCCATTCTTTAATATTTTGTAATAATCTTTGGTAGTCGTTAATTCTTTGCCCGCCCGTTGTGATTTCTAATCCTGCACATAAAATATCAAAGCTCAGAGTATATTGGGGATCGCTTGGATCTTCTTGGGTATAAAATGGTCTTTTAGAGCGCGGATAATGCGTAATAAAAATAATATCGGAATGATAATTTTCTTTAGACCATAAGCAGATTTCTTTTTCGTCTTCCGGGGTAAGGTCAGGTTCGTTTCTATTATCCCTGCCTGTTCTCTGGAAAATGATTTCCTGCGCTTGGCGCATTTTAATTTTGGGTAAGGGATTGTTGCTGAGTATAGGTAATGTTACCCCAAACAAAGAAAGTTCTTTGGGGCACTTCTGTTCCAAAGCGCTCCACATATCTCTAATAACAATCTCGCATACTGCCATTAAGTCTTCCCACGAATCAATAAAGCCCATTTCAGCATCTAAACTCACATATTCAGAAAGATGGCGCGTGGTATAACTGGGTTCAGCGCGGTAGGCTTTGGTTACTGTAAAAACACGTTCAAACGCGCCCACCATAATTTGTTTGTACATCTGAGGGCTTTGCGCTAAATAGGCATTGTGGCCATAATAATCAATTTTAAAAACCTCTGCTCCACCCTCTGTGGCTGTAGGCACAATAGCAGGGGCTTGAAACTCAAAAAATCCTAATCGCTTCATTGTTTGACGAAAACTATCAATTACCACTTCTTGTATAGTTAAAATAGCTTTAACCCTTTCGCTTCTTAATGTTAAGGGTCTGAAATCAAGCAAAACAGGCAAGGAAAGAGAGGGCACATCTTTAAGGGCAAAAGGAAGGGTTGCCGCTTTGCTTAAAACAGTAATCTTTTCTGCCTCTAACTCTATTTTACCTGTTTGAATATCAGGGTTTTCCATTTGGGGTGGCCTGTTTTTAATCTGCCCCTGCACACAAACCACATCCTCTTCTCTTAAATCTTGCGCCTGATTTTTTCCTGCCACTATTTGTAAAATGCCGGATTTATCTCTTAAATCAATAAAAACCATTTGGCCATGGTCACGCTTGCTGTTTATCCATCCTGCCACCTGCACCTTTTGACCTATTTGGTTTATTGTTTGCTCAATCAATGTTCTTGGCATATTTTTTAACATAATGCGCTCATTATTTTTTTATTTTATTTTTTTGAGCACAAGTTTAACAATTTGTGAAGGCGTATAGTCGGTTTTTCTCAAATAGGCGATAGTTTTTAATTCCTTTGCTTTCTGCATAGTATGCGCGTCGTCGTAGTTGGAAAAAATCAAAACATTCGCTTGAAAATTGGGCGATTCTTTTTTGAGTTGCTCTAACATTTCAATGCCGCTCAAGCCCGGTAAAAGAATATCCAGTAAAATCAAATCAAATTTCTCTGTTTTTAATAATTGCAACGCCTCTTGGGCATCAGAAATGGTTGTTACGCTAAGATGCTCTTTTTTAAATCTTTCTGCATACATTTCTCTCAAAACTTTTTCATCCTCTACAATAAGAATTTTTTTATAATTAGCCATATAGTGCCCTAAAAATAAGAAAGCGTGTAAAAATTTTAACCTTGCGCCAATCTAAAATATTATTCAATAGCTTTGGGTTTTTATATTATCTTGATGAATTTTCTTTTACCCACGCGTATAATCATACCAGAACGAATAACAATATTTTCTTTCCAATCATTTTTTTCATTGTTATCAATCTCAACCGCTTTTGACAAAACCATTCTTTTAGCTTCGCTGCGTGAAGCGCATAAACCACAGCTTTGCAATAGTTCTAAAATATTATATTCTTTTTTGTTGGCTTTCCATACAGGTATTTCTGCGGGAAGTTCCTTTCTTTTGAAGACCCTTTCAAACTCATCTTTGGCTTTTTGCGCTTGTTTGCTGTTATGATATTTTGTTACAATTTCCAATGCTAATTTTACTTTGGCTTGTTTGGCAGGCAAAATATTTTTTTGTACATTTTCTTTCATTTCCTCTATATCATCTAAGGGTAAATCAGTTAATAAAGAAAAATAGTGCCACATTAATTCATCGGGTATAGACATAATCTGGCCAAACATTTTGGCTGGTTCTTCTGTAATTTTTATGTAATTGCCCAACGATTTGCTCATTTTGTGTACACCATCTGTGCCCAACAAAAGCGATAATGTCATTATATCCTGTTGGGGCATATTATATCTTTTTTGCACTTTACGAGCGCAAAGAAAATTAAATTTCTGATCAGAGCCGCCAATTTCTAAATCTGCTTTCAAAGCCACAGAATCATATCCTTGCAATAAAGGATAAATCAATTCGTGCATAGCAATATCTTGATCGGCTTTGAGCCTTTTTTGGAAATCATCTCTTTCTATCAGCCGCGCGAAAGTAAATTTTGACAATAAATCAATAATAAAATTAATACCTTTTTTGCTATACCATTCGCTATTGTATCTAATCTGCACTTTTTTTAAATCTAAGATTTTCTGCGCTTGTTTAGCGTATTCTTTCATATTTTTTTGCACTTCTTTTGCCGTTAAAGCCCTTCTGGTTGATGATTTACCACTTGGATCGCCAATTTGAGCGGTAAAATCGCCAATTAAAAAAATCACCTGATGGCCTAATTCTTGCATTTGCCTTAATTTTTGCAAAGCAATAGAATGCCCTAAGTGCAAATCAGGAGAAGTAGGGTCAATGCCAAACTTTACTCTTAATTTCCTGCCCGATGTTAAAGCTTTATAAAAATGCTCTTTATCGATAATCTCTTGCACTCCCCTTTCCATAATATCTTTTATTTTAGCTAAGTCTATTTTGGTTTTCATAACAATTTTTTGCAATATAATTCAAATTTATTTTAACGCAAAGGGTTAAAAAATGCAAATTATATTTATTGAACTTGCCAATTTACAAATTTATTATAATATAGAAAATTGTAAGGAAAATTTATGGAAAAATATTTTACAAAAGAGGGATTAGAAAAATTAAAAGCAGAGCTTAATTATTTGCGTAAGGTTAAACAAAAAGAGATAGCGCAGGCAATTAATAAGGCAGCAGCCTTTGGCGATTTATCAGAAAATGCCGCTTATCATCAAGCCAAAGAAGAATTAGCTTTTTTGCGGGGCAGACTCGCTGAATTAGAAAAAATTATTGCTAACGCTCAAGTAATTGAACCGCATAGCAGTGATCATTCTGTGATTACTTTGGGCTCTAAAATAGAAATTGAACAATCAGGTAAAAAAGAAAAATTTCAGATTGTTTTGCCCGCTGAGGCGGATTTAGCAGCGGGAAAGATTTCCTCTCAATCGCCTTTGGGTAAAGCCTTGTTGGGCAAAAAAGCCGGGGAAAAAATAGAGATAGACGCACCAAAAGGCAAAATCTGTTGGAAAATTATAAAAGTTTCCTAACTTTTTATTTAGACGATTCAAACAGAAATGGCAGATGCAATCTTGTAAAGCCGCGCATATAAAAATTATTTAGCGCAATCGCCTCTAAGCGCTTGACAGAAAAAAATAATTTTGTATAATACCATATCTTTTTTGGGTAAGTATAAAAAAGCACCTCAACAATTAAAAAGAATAGCACAAGAACAGCAAGGTAAGGAGAGTAAAGTATGCGATCTCAAATTAAAATCATAAGAGCATTATCAGTGATTTTTTTTGTTTTTACGGGCGTTATTTCTACTCCAGCAAATTTTTTTCATAAAGAAGCTGAAATAGAAACAACGTCAGTAGAATTAAGGTTGCCAAAATCTTTTTCTCGTTTGTTAGAAAAAGAGGTTTTGGCAACCGCTTACAGTTCCCACAAACAAGCTAAAACAGCTGTGGGTGTTACACCTAAATGGGGGATTATTGCTGTGGATCCTAAGGTTATCCCACTTGGTTCCACGGTAACGATTTTTGATTTCCCCCAAAAAAAATTTATTGCCCTTGATACAGGGAAAAAGATCAAAGGCAATAGAATAGACATTTGGTTCCCTTCTTTTGCGCTTGCTAAAAATTTTGGCAAACGCAAAATAAAGATATTAATACAGGAATAAAGCCCGAAAAATTTTCGGGCTTTTTATGTTTTCGCTTGAATTTGAATTACCAACCACGCAACACAAAAAATTTTCTGTTTTTCTTTTATTACAATTTTGATGCGATCGCATCAAAGTTGTAATAATGGGAGAGCAGGGTTTTTTCTAAAATAATTTTTCGCTGTCCCAACCATTGAAAAATTAGTGGCTTGGTGAAGAACTTGCGGGTGTGGAAGAAACAGAAGAAGTAGAAGCGGGCACAAGCGAATCAATAGGAGAAATATTATCAGTGGTGGTGCTAATGGGCACAGTTTCCCAACCAGCGCCGGGCGCAGAACTGGGTTGTTCATTGCGGGGAAAGTCAGGAGAAGTTTCTGGCTCAAAAGAAATATCAGTGGAGGTGGCAAGGGGTGATAATGGTTGCTCTTTCTCTTTTTTAGGAGAGTTTTTTTGAGCACTAAAGTACCAAGATAAAATTTCTTTGGCAGTTTTTTGAGCGCTACCGCGCAAGCCCGGTACTTCTTCTATTAAAACCACTAAAACAATTTCTGGTTTTTCATAGGGAGCAAAAACAGCAATCCAATTATTATACATTTCTTTTGCGCCATAGGCTTGCGCGGTACCGGTTTTCGCAGCCACAGGCACAGACAGAGCGCTTAAAGAAAAAGCTGAGCCGGCGGGCGAGAATACTGCTTGACGCATACCTTGTCTGACAATTTGCAGGGTATTAGCGCTGAGAAAATTTTCTCTTATGATTTCAGGGGTAAATTCTTTGATAACATTACCATTGCTTGCGTTCAAAATTGCTTTTGCTAAATGAGGCTTGATAATTTTTCCTCCATTGGCTATAGCGCTGTAAGCAACAGCTAATTGCAAAGGTGTGGTTAAAAAATATCCCTGACCAATAGAAAGATTATAGGTGTCCCCTAAATACCACTTTTGAGCAAGGGGTGTGCTAAAAAAGCTTTCTTTCCATTGGGGGTCAGGAATTCTTCCCTGGGCTTCAGAAGGAAGGTCAATATTTGTTTTTTGCCCAAAATTAAATAAGGAAAGATAGTTTTTTATCCGTTCAACACCCAAGCCCTTAAAATATTTTGGCAAATCAGGTTGGTAAAAAGCACTGGATGGAGAAGGAGCGGTATAACCTCCTCCAATAATATAAAAAAAGGGATTTACAGATTCAGCAATTGCTCTTTTCACATCGGTCCAACCGTGAAATTTGTTATCAGGAAAACAATCAGCTTTTCCCTTTTGATAAATATTGGGCACGCAAATTTTAAGAGGGCAAAAAAGAGTTGTTTGTGAACTAATAATTTTTTCTTCCAAAGCCGCGCTGGCTATAAACGGTTTAATAGTGGAACCGGAAGCATAAAGTCCGCTCACAACCCTATTTAAAAAAGGAGCAGTTTTGTTATTGACAAGTTTTTCTAAATCCTGAGAAGCACTATTAGAGGAAAAAAGATTATTATCATAACAGGGTAAAGAAACCATAGCCAATATCTCGCCGTTTTGGGGATTTATTGCTATTGCAGCTCCTTTTTGCTTACCAATTTCTGAAAGAGTATTTTGAAGAGCAAAAAATATTTTTTTCTGCAGGGCTAAATCTATATTCAGCACTAAATGATCGCCCGAGGAAGGCTGGCTAATAAGCCGTTGAGAAAGTTGATTGCCCCTGGCATCTCTTTCAATCTGCATCACCCCCTTTTTTTCCCGCAATATCTGTTCGTAAAATTTTTCTACTCCCTGTTTGCCGATATAATCGGTTAATTCATATGGCGTGCTTGACGCTAACTGAATGTTTTCCCATTCTTGGGGAGAGATTTTTCCTATATAGCCTAAAATATGTCCCAAACAAGCGTCTGATTGATAGCGACGGACAATTTGCTTTTTCACTTCTCCAAAAGGAATTTCTTCTTTTTTGGTTTCCCACAATACTAAATCCTGTTGGCTAATGTTTTCTTTTATTAGCAAAAAAGCATCGGGCGAAGTAGCATTATCAGAAGTAGTGGAAAAGAGATTTAAATCATTCATTTTTGGGGCACTAATCTGCCAGCCAAAAATATTATTAATATGGTTAATAGCCTCTTGCTCTGATAAAGAAGAATCCAGTTTTTGACGATTAAGATAAAAATTAAATTGCGTTTCGTTTTTGACCAATGCTGTTTGGTTTCTGTCGTAGATAATTCCCCTTTCAGCAGAAAAACGAGTAATGAGAGAATTATTTTTTTGCGCCCAAAGCGCGTATTTTTGATGCTCCCATATTTGCAATCTAAAAGATAAAAAAGCAAAGACAAAAAAAATAAAAGAAAAGCCGCTTATGAGCGCAAAAAAACTCTTGGTGTTTAAGGGCTTTTCTAACCGGATATTTTCCATATTATTTTCCTGTTCTTTTTGTCGGGCAAGTTTGTCTAAAAAAATTTCTTCAATATCAATTTCTTTGCCTTTTCTCTTCACTGTATAAGAAGGTTGTCTAAAATGTAAAAACATAATCAAAAAAATTATCCTTAAAATAAATTTTTAAATTTTTCCAAATAGGGCGTTAAACAGGAAAATACATAGGGCAATAACTTGAAAATGCCAAAACTGATTAAAAAAATAACAATAAAAGAAAATGGGCTGTTTTTGGAAAAGTATTTTTTTAGCCAATAAATAACACAGGAAATGATAGAAAAAATAAGGCAAAAGCTGCCAAATACCAAACCAGAAAAAAAATCCAGCATTATTCCTGCTAAAAAAGAAAAAATAAAAGCGTTTTTAAAGTCTATAAAAATATTGAGCAGAAAAACAAACAAAAACAATGGGAATTGTTTTAAAAAATGAACACCCATTGCCCCCAAAAAAGATTGCTCAAAAAGCAGAATAAAAAAAATACAAAAAAATAAAGAAAGAGAAAAGAAAATTTTTGCTCGCATTAAAATTTAGTAATAATAATTACTCTTTCTTGCAAAAAATCGGGAAAATAAGGTTTAATCACGCCTTTTTGAAATGGTTGGGCATCGTTTTTTTGCACCTGTGTTATTTTTCCCACCAATAGTCCCGGTGGAAAACTGCCTCCCAGCACAGAGGTAAAAACAAGGCTTTCTATGGGAATTTCCTTTTCTTTGGGGGCTAAATCAAATGTTAAGTTTTTATTGCCCTCTCCTTTTGCTAAAGCCACAGTTTGCTCTGTATCATTAAGTTGGATTTTCACATCAAAAGAAAAGTTATTATTGGTAATCAATACCACCTCGGAAAAATTATCAAAAACCTCTTTAATTTTGCCAACAACAACATTGTTAACAGTTACCACTGGCATTCCCTTTATGAGGTTGTCTTCTTTTCCTTTATCAATTAAAATGACATCTTGGTTTGCTCTATATGAAACGATTTGAGCGGAAAGAATATTAAAGTTCTTTTCTTTGGCAAATGCCAAAGCAGATTTTAAAAAATCATTTTCTTTTTTTACTTCCCGCAGTTCGTTTAATTTTTGCAATAAAAAAATATTCTCCTGTTTTAAAAGCTCGTTTTCTTTTTTTATTTTTGAGATGTGAAATACTCCAAAAAATTGCGAAAAAAAAGTTTTGCTTCTTTGCCCCGCCTCATAAAACTGCTTTTCTATAGGAGAGAATATTTGATGAAATTGATTCACTAAAGAATGAGAAAAAAAACGGCTGACAGAAAGAAATATTACAAAAATCAAGATAATAAAGAAAATTTGAGCTCTTTTTTTCATTATATTAAAATAAGCGCGTCTTTGTTTTAAATAACAAAAAGCAAGGAGAGAAAAACATAAATTGTTGTTTGTTTGTGGAGTTTTTGAAAAGATAACGCAGAGGTGGGGATTACCTACTCTTGCTCTAAAAGAACTACCATCGGCCTTGAGCTATTTCACTTCTGTGTTCGGAATGGGAACAGGTGGGACAAGCTCAGTATAATCCCCACCTCTGAGCAAAAACTCGCACAAAAAATAACACTGATTATTCACTGATAACTTTAAATATAACCAGCAATAATTACCAGCCGTAGGAATAAGAAGATAATTGATCTATTAGTACCTCTCAGCTGAACTCCTTACGGAGCTTACACTTAAGGCCTATCAAGGTTGTAGTCTGCAACCGATCTCAATGAGTCCTAATCTTGGGGTCGGCTTCGCGCTTAGATGCTTTCAGCGCTTATCCTAAACCAACTTAGCTACCCAGCCATGCTCCTGGCGGAACAACTGGCACACCAGAGATTGGCTCCCGGGGGTCCTCTCGTACTACCCGGAACTCCCCTCAAGACTCGGCGCCTGCGGTAGAAAGAGACCGTACTGTCTCGCGACGTACTGAACCCAGCTCACGTACCTTTTTAATGGGCGAACAGCCCAACCCTTGGAAGCTTCTCCACCTCCAGGATAAGGTGAGCCGACATCGAGGTGCCGAACAGGGCCGTCGATGTGAACTCTCGGGCCCTACCAGCCTGTTATCCCCGGGGTAACTTTTGGCCGATTATCTTCCCTATTCCTGTGAATAAGGGTCGGTTCACTAAGTTCTGCTTTCGCAACTGCTTGACTGGTAAGTCTCGCAGTAAAGCTGGCTTATGGCTTTGCCCTATCAGGCCGATTTCCATCCGGCCTTAGCCAACCTTTAAACGCCTCCGTTACCTTTTAGGAGGCAAGCGCCCCACTTAAACTACCCGTTAAGCACTGTCTCTCTTTGGCAAGAGATTAGGACAAAGATTTTAAAAGGGTGGTGTTTCATTGGCGGATCAGCCTCGCCCGCAAGCGAGACCTCATCTCCTCCCACCTACGCTACGCATTTAAAACCAAAGCCCAATACCTAACTGTAGTAAAGCTCCCGGGGTCTTTTCGTCTAGCCGCAGGAATTCCGCATCTTCACGGATACTGCATTTTCACCGAGCACTTCGTTGAGACAGTTCCCAGATCGTTAAACCTTTCATGCGGGCCGGAACTTACCCGGCAAGGGATTACGCTACTTTAACACGGTCAGAGTTACCGCGGACGTTCACCCGTGGCTTAGATCGCTCAGCTGCTCCGCTTACGCTCCGCATCTTCGCTCAAATTAAAAATCAAAAATTATGGGGTAAAAATTTCTTTTCAAAATTTTTACGGAATAATTACTACAATTTAAATTTTTTCATTGAGCCGGTTGTGAAGCGAAAGCGAAGCAACCGGCAACTTTAACACACGGGCACTGGTCAGGCCTCAGCCCCTATACATCCTCTTACGAGTTTAGCAGGGACCTGTGTTTTTGGTAAACAGTCGCCTGGGATCTTTAACTGCGGCCGCCATAAAGACGGCAAGGCATCTCGCGAACTTACGCCTAGTTGTTTTGCCTAGTTCCTTAACGAAGTTTCACTCGTTCGCCTTGGTATTCTTGCACCAGCCCACCTGTGTCGGTTTTCGGTACGGATTCTCCAAATTTTTAATTTTCGGAACTTTTCTGGGAACAGTGCTTACCGGAATTTTACCCTCAAAGAGAGTAATTTTGACAACACTTGAGTTGCCTCTTATGTTGCCAACGCAAATCCAATTATGCGCCCCGGCTACTACTGTTCGTCATTCCGAAAAAAGATTTGAAGAAGGGACGGAATATTCACCGTCTACCCATCGCTCGTACACCTTTCGGCGGACGGCTTAGGACCGCCTAACCCTTGGCTGATTGTCATTGCCAAGGAAACCTTAGGCTTTCGGCGGGAAGGGCTTTCACCTTCCTTGCGGTTACTCATGCCAACATTCTCACTCCTTATCGCTCCACTCTGCCTTACGACAAAGCTTCTCAGCAATAAGGACGCTCCCCTACCCCGCCACTGCTTCGCAGTGGAAACTCCAAACCCGAAATCCTAAATCCCAAACAAACCCAAAACAATAAATTCCAACAGACAATAATAATTTCTTGTTTTGGATTTTGAAAAATGAGAATTTTAGTGTTGTTTAGAATTTAGATATTCGTGCTTCGAATTTCCAGTGCAAAGCAGTGGCAGCCGCATCTTCGGCACTAAGCTTGAGCCCCCTGAATCTTCGGCGCGGATTTTCTCAGGTAGTAAGCTGTTACGCACTTTTTAAAGGATAGCTGCCTCTAAGCTAACCTTCTAACTATCAATGAAAATCCACTTCCTTATCACACTTAGCTTAGATTTAGGGGCCTTAGATGGCGGTCTGGGCTGTTTCCCTTTTGAGCATGGAGCTTAGCCCCCATGTTCTGACTCTGAACTGAGCTTATGGTATTCGGAGTTTGATTGGATCGTCTGGGAAAACCCACGACGAACCATTCAGTGCTCTACCCCCATAAGTTCGGATGTTCAGGCTAGCCCTAAAGCTATTTCGGGGAGAACCAGCTATTACCAAGCTCGATTAGCTTTTCACTTCTTGCCACAGTTCATCCAATAGTGTTGCACGGCTAACTGGTTCGGGCTTCCCCCCAGTATTTCTACGGGGTTCACCCTGACCATGGCAAGCTCGCCTGGCTTCGGGTCCTGAATATACAGCCAAAAATGCACTATTCATACTCGCTTTCGCTTTGCCTCCACCCCAAAGGGGTTTAGACAAGCCGTATATTCAGACTCGTTGGCTCGTTCTGCAAAAAGCACGCCATAACCTCGCGCTCCGCACAAGAAAATCCTCAATGAGAAGTTCTCAACCCACAACAAATTTAAAATAATAAATCTAAAAAAATAAAACACAAAATAGTTTTGAATTTTGAAAATTTAAAAATTAGAATTTTTTTTAGGTTAAGAATTTAAGAATTAGAATTTCCTTGTGCGGAGCACAAGGCGTTGACTCTTTGTGGGCAAAATGGTTTCAGGTTCTATTTCACCGCCCTCACCGGGCTACTTTTCACCTTTCCCTCACGGTACTGGTTCACTATCGGTGAGCAGGTAGTATTTAGCTTTGGCTGACAGTTCAGCCTGCTTCCCGCAGGATTCTCATGTCCCACGGTACTCAGGAACACTAACCAGAAAGTTTTATTGGTTTTTGTTTACGGGGCTATCACCCTCTATGGCTGCCCTTTCCAGGAACATTCAACTAACCAATAAAATTTTTGACTTTCCGAACCAGGTTCCGTTAGTGTCCTACAACCCCCTGCGCGTAGCACGCGAAAATCCTAAATCCGAAATCCGAAATCCTAAACAAATCCAAATAACCAAAACTCAAAATCCAAAAAAGACAAACTGAGTCATTTTGAATTGAAAACATTTTAATTTTGGAAATTGTTTGGGGTTTAGATTTAGAGATTAGAATTTCCTTGTGCTACGCACAAGGTTTGAGCTCTTCCCTTTTCGCTCGCCGCTACTGGGGGAATGGTCTTGTGCAAAGCACAAGATTGTTTTCTTTTCCTCCGGGTACTGAAATGTTTTACTTCCCCGGGTTTGCCTCGCGCTTTAAACGCGATAACGTAGTTTAAAGCTACGTTGGGTTTCCCCATTCGGAAATCCCCGGATCACAGGTTGGTAGCCACCTCCCCGAGGCTTATCGCAGGCACCCCACGTCCTTCATCGCCTCCTGCTCCCAAGGCATCCACCATTTGCCCATAAATTTATCTTCTTTATATCCTACAGCTAGTAATGATTGCTGATTATTTTAATATTTAGTTGTAAAGAGCATATATTTGGAAATAAAAAATGCCTCACGAAGAGGCAGCTTTATCGCATAGATAAAAATAATGGTTCGTCAGCCGCTTCTTCGTTGAAAGAAAATAATAAATTTTTTCCAAATACTCATAGCCCTATTTTAGCAAAGCAAAAAACAATGTCAAGACCCCCGTATTCAACATTATAAAATCTAACCGAAAGGCTATTGGTTCTGTAATATAAACAAGATAAACAAGAGGGCAGAAATATCGGAAAGCCCATCTTTTTGCTAAAATTTCCTTCTATCCAAATAATTGCTATAGCAATTATTTGGATAGAAGATTTGAGGATGTGAAAAATATGAAAAGTAGCTAAAAATTCTAACTAAAAATATTTTTTACCAAGTGACAAGTAACAAGTCGCTTTTTGCATTGTTCTCAAAGCATTTCTTCTTTTTCTCTTAGTCTTTTCATATACTTACCTAATTCCTCTTCTGAAAAGGAATGAAGGGCATTTGAAACATTAATACCAAAACGTTGATCTATAAATCTAGCAATAACCTCTGATTCATACATACTTGGTACAGCATTATTATATTGTGCAATTGCTTTTTCTTTCTCTTCTTTTGCTTTTGCGTTTTCTATTTGTAAAGATAATTTTTTTACCTCATTCAAGACTTCTTCAATAATCCTATAAATAACAAACGCATCCGTTTTTGAAAGAGGATAAGCATATTTTTTTTCCAAAATTGATTTAATGTTTTGATACAATTTTACTTTAAAATCAGATTGCTCTAACTGCGCTATTTTTTCTGCTGATGTCTTAGGAAAATGTTTTTCTATGTTCTCCATAAAGAAATTATCTTTTTATCTTTGCAAAAGCAAATTTTTATATATCCAAATTCATTACATTTTTAGTGACTTTTTGACGTTTTAATGGGCGCTATATATCCAAATTCTTTACATTTTTAGCGTGTGTTTGGATAAACTTTTTGCGGGGCGCCACCTCCTGACCCATTAAAACGTCAAACATTCTGTCTGCTTCTTTGGCATCTTCAATCGTTACTTTTAAAAGCACTCTGTTTTGAGGGTTCATTGTTGTTTCCCAGAGCTCCTGCGGATTCATTTCGCCCAAACCCTTATAACGTTGCACAAAAATACCACTTTTCTTTTCCTGAGCGGCAATTGTTTGCTCAGATGTTTGTTCTTGGTCCTCTGTAATAATTACTTGATTTTCAGGCTCTTGTTTTTTTAATTTTTTACCCTCGGCTGTTTTGTTTTTTTCTTTTAAAATTTCCTGCAAAATATCTTCTTTTTCAGCATCGCTATAGGCATATTCTGTTCTTTTACCGCTTTGAATTTTATATAAAGGAGGTTGAGCAATATATAAATATCCCCGCTCAATTACTTCTTTGAAATGACGGAAAAATAAGGTTAAAAGAAGCGTTCTGATATGCGCTCCGTCTATATCCGCATCACTCATAATGATAATGCGATGATACCTTAAATTATTAATATCAAAATCCTGCGCAATCGCTGTGCCCAAAGCAATAATTAAATTTTTAATTTCTTCTGAAGAAAGTAATTTTTCTAAACGCGCTTTTTCTACATTTAAAATTTTACCCCGTAGGGGCAAAATAGCCTGAAAACGTCTGTCGCGCGCCATTTTGCTAGAGCCGCCCGCCGAATCCCCCTCCACTATATACAATTCCGACTCCTCTGCTTTTTTGGAAATACAATCTGCTAATTTGCCCGGCAACGATAAGCCGTCTAAAACACCTTTTCTTAAAACAGTTGTGCGCGCGGCTTTTGCTGCCAGACGCGCTTTCGCTGATAAAAGGCATGTATTAATAATAGCGGCGGCATCCTGCGGATTTTTTTCCAAAAAATCAGCAAACATTGTGCCCACCACATCTTCTACAGCTGTTTTTGCTTCTGGATTTCCTAATTTGGCTTTTGTTTGACCTTCAAATTGTGGTTCTCTTAATTTCACCGAAACAGCAGCCACCAATCCTTCCCTAACATCACTACCCAAGAGATTTTCATCTTTTTCTTTTAAAAACCCGTTTTTGCGCGCATAATCATTAATAGTTCGCGTTAAAGCGCCCCTTAAACCTGTTAAATGCGTGCCCCCTTCTCCTGTGTAAATATTATTGGCAAAGCTTTCTTCTAAACATTCAAAGTCCTTTAAATATTGCAAAGCCGCTTCCACTACCACATTATCTTTTTCGCCCTTACAATAAAAAATATTGGTATGGCGAGGAGGTGTTTCTCCTACTAAATATCTTATATACGATTTTAATCCGCCCTCAAAATAAAAATTATAAACAAAAGGCAAATCCTGTCTTTCGTCCCGCACCGTAATTTTTATTTTCTCTGTTAAATAGGCTTGCTGACGTAAGTGATTAAGAATACGTTTTAAATCAAAAGTGGTTTGCGAGAAAATTTCTTCGTCGGGCTCAAAAATAATCGTGGTGCCCGTGCGATTGGACGGCTCTATTTTTTTGACCTTGCTTATTACATTTCCTTTGCTATATTCCTGTGCCCATTTGAAACCGTCCCTGCACACCTCTGCTCTCATATATTTGCTTAAAGCGCATACCACTGACACACCTACCCCATGCAATCCTCCTGATATTTTATATGCTTCTCCCCCAAACTTACCACCCGCGTGTAAAGTGGTCATCACAGTTTCCAATGTAGACTTGCCTGTGTCTGGATGGATTTCCACGGGTATGCCTCTGCCGTTATCGCTTACAACCACCCTATTGTTTTTTTGCAAAATCACTTCAATATGCGAACAATATCCTACCATTGCCTCATCAAGAGAATTGTCCACCACCTCCCAAATTAAATGATGCAAACCATCTGCGCCCGTAGAACCAATATACATTCCCGGGCGGCGTCGCACGGGTTCTAAACCTTTTAACACATAAATATCTTTGGCTGTATAAGAATTATTTTTTTGATTTGATTGATTTTCCATATTTTATTTTTTACTTCTTAAATTTTTTATTTTTTTACTTCCCATTGTGGATTTTTTTCCAATGCCTTAATAATTTCATTGTGCACCCTGCTTACCTCCCCGGCGCTTAATGTTTTATGGGGAGATTGATAGCGCAGATGAAAGGTTAAATTTTGTTTTCCCGCTGCAAGATTTTCTCCGCAATAAGTATCAAACAAATCTACATCCTGCAATATATCTGCTCCCGCAGCATAAATTATATTTAAAATATCAGCTGTTTTTGTGTTAAGGGGCACTGTTATAGATAAATCGCGCAACAGGGCGGGATGAAAGATAATTTCTTCATATTCGGTTTGCTCATTGGCTAAATTAACGATTTCTGCAAAATTCATTTCAAACATAAAAATTTTTTGATTTATTTTCATTTCGTCTAAAATTTTAAAATTGATTTCACCTAACCACCCCAATAACTTATTGCCCACTTTAATATAGGCAGACTGATTTTTTTGTAATAAATTAAAAACAGCGCAAGAAGAAGAATTATCAATTTCGTCATACCACACATCGCTAATACCCAAATCATTCAATAATTCCTCCACCATACCTTTTAGCACAAAGAAACCTTCGCTATTTTTTTTCGCGCTGCTTAAAACACCACCTAACATTGTTTTTTCTTTGGGAGATTTTTGTTCAAACACATCACCGATTTCAAACATTTTTACTTCGGAAAAATTCTTTAAATTTTCTTGCGCGTTTTTCAATAAACCAAAAACAAGGCTTGGCCTTAAATATTTATTCAATGCGCTTACAGGATTTTGAATTTCAAAAAGCTGCTCTTTTTTCCAGTTAAAAAATTCTTGTTCTTTTTTGCCTATAAAAGAATAATTATACGCCTCACAAAAACCCATTTCTTTTAAAACCTGTCGCGCGCAATGGGCCCAGAAAAAAATATCGTTGCGCGCTGGAGGAATAAGAGCAGATTGCGGAAAAACCGATTGAATATTGTAATAACCATAAATGCGCCCAATCTCTTCTATTAAATCTTCCTGCAACCACACATCTAAACGGCGCGTGGGTACAGAAACTAAAATTTTTTCTTGGCTATTATCTGATATGCACTGAAAGCCTAACGAGGTTAAAATTTTGCAACACTGCCCAGCAGATATTTTTATGCCCAATAATTTTTGCACATACGCAATATCCAAATTGATTTTGCGCGCTAACACTTTGTGCGGATAAACATCCACCGCCCGATAAGCCATTTTACCGCCCGCTATTTTTTGAATGATATAAGCCACTCTCAGCAATGCTTCATCAATTAAATTAGGGTCAATGCCATGCTCAAAACGCAAAGAAGCATCGGTTTTGAGCTTTAGTTTTTGAGAAGCTTTTCGAATAAGCGATTGATTAAAATTAGCCGCCTCCACCACAATATTTCTTGTAGTTTTGCTCACGCCTGTTGATTCTCCTCCTTTAATGCCTGCTATAGCCACTGCCCCTTCGCCGGGAGCGGCAATAACTAAAATGTCCGGATCAAGAGAAAAGGTTTTTTTATCCAAAGTAAGAATTTTTTCTCCTTCATAGGCTCTTCTTACTATTATTTGTTTGCCTAATTTGTCAGCATCAAAAATATGCAATGGCTGGCCCATTTCCAGCATCACATAATTGGCTGCATCTACTACGTTGTTAATAGGTTGTAAACCGCATATTTTTAAACGTTCTTGCAGCCACGCAGGCGAATTTTTGATTTTTACATCTTTTAAATAAATAGCGCCGTAGCGGGGGCAATCGTTTTCATCTTCCACATCCACTTTAAGCAGTTTTTGAATGTTTAAATTGCTATCTTTTTTGGGAGCGCTAAGGGGCATTACCATATTCTTGCCCAGCAAAACAGCAATTTCGCGCGCAATACCTATATGGCACAAACAATCAGGGGCTCTATTGGGCAAAACACTAATATCTATTAACCAGTCTTTGCCTGATTTTTTTAGCTCTTCGACCTCAAAACTATGGAACATTAAAAGTTCTGCCACTTTTTTGGGCTCGGGTATTTTGCCTTTAATATAATCTTTTAACCAATTATAAGAAAATATCATAGTTTCATTTTAATAATTTCTTTTTGTTCTGATTTTATCGCTTCTATTTGCATAAAGCATTTTTTTGATACCTAAAATTAAACAAATCAAAGTTAAAGCGCGACTATTTCTAAATTCGCTCACTGGAATATTCTTTATAATATTTCTTAATTTCTGCTTGCCATAAATTTTTACTAACCAACGCCAATGTTTCCACTGCCCATAATTGATTGTATTTATAATAATTCTCTCTTTGTGCTTTAAAAGATCTATTTTTTCAAAATCATAGCCCCACATTAAATATCTAAAATCATCAGGCAATTTTATTTTTTTCTTTTTGGCTGTAAGGCTTTTGGTGGGCATATTAAAATTGTGTTAAAAATCTTAAATCGTTTTGATAAAAAAGACGAATATCATTAATTTTATAACGAATCATTGCTAATCTATCTATTCCCACACCAAAAGCAAAGCCTGTCCATTCTTTGGGCACCAAAGCGGCAGCTTTGAAAACATTAGGATGCACCATTCCCGCGCCCATTAACTCCATCCATTTTCCTGAAGCCATTTTTGCGTCTATCTCAAAACTGGGTTCGGTAAAAGGAAAAAAGCCGGGTCGCAAGCGAATGGCGATATTGGTTTTAAAAAATAAATTTAAAAATTTTTCAATCACTGCTTTAAAATTAGCCGCGGAAATGTTTTTATCTACCATTAAACCCTCTAATTGATAAAATTGCACCTCGTGTTTGGCATCAGTAGTCTCATTTCTAAAAACCTTACCGGGCACTACAATGCGCAGGGGCGGGTTGTGTTTTTCCATATATCTCACTTGCATAGCGCTGGTGTGCGTGCGCATTACCAATTTATTAGATTTACCACCCGCTGGATTTTTGCGCACAGCGCTTTCTTTTTCTTTGAGCCAAAAAGTATCCTGCATATCTCGCGCAGGATGGTCGGGTGGGAAATTCAAACTTCCAAAATTATACCAATCTGTTTCCAATTCCGGACCCAGCACAATTTCAAAGCCCATTGTCTGAAAAATAGAGCAAGCCTCCTGAATTACTAATGTTAGAGGATGAAGATGGCCCCTGCTTACTTTTAAGCCGGGCCTAGTGATGTCTATTTTTTCTGTGGTGTACTGGCTATATTGCTGATGACGTATCTCGCTGTTTTTTTGCTGGAAAAGCCCTTCTATTTCTTTTTTAATTTTATTTGCCTGTTCGCCTAAAATTTTTCTTTCCTCTTTTGATTTCTTGCCCAGTTCAGCAAAAAACCCTGCAAACTCTCCTTTTTTGCCAAGATATTTTCTATAAAACTCTTCTATTTGCTGCTTTTGAGTGATATTTTGCAGTTCTTGCTGTAATTTATTTTTCAACGCTATGAGGTCCATAATTATTATTATTTATAAAAATAAAAAAAGCCCTACTATTTTTATTTTATCTCAAATCAATAAAAAAACAACCCCTTATTTATCCACAAAATAAAGGGCACATTCGGATTTATTTGCCTATTTCAATTTGAGAGGGGTCTTTTAATATAATTTGTGGCTTGCCATTGTATTGTTCAATTTCCCCTTTTATGCGCACAGTTTTTTGCTCGTAATACTTTTCAGGGTTTTGCGCAAATTTATACTGGTCGGAACTAAAAATGACACCTGTAAAACATTGGCGAGGATAGGCATTGCCAAAATTCAGAAAAACCGTGTTTGTTTTGGAACGATACGTGCCAACAATTTTGCCTTCAACAATTATTTGCTTGTGATAATAATTTTCTGCCCCACACGCATCCACCACTGTTAATCCTGTTAATGGAGTGGTTAATTTTTCCCATCGCAAGGAAGTATTAGGCTGTAAGTTATTATTTTCTTTTTCTGAGCCTTGGGCAGGGTTTGGATTTTGGGCGGAATTTATTGCCTGCCATTTACAACCAATTTTATTTTCTTGAGCTGTTTTTTCTGCTTGGGTAATGGCTTGATTGTATTTTGTTTCAGAAACCGCTAAACGAGCCACCGCTAAACCTTCTTTAAGCAACTGCAAAGAAACATTTTGATTATCAACAAAAACATATCGCAAATAGCGACACCACTGGTCTTTGTCTTCTGCGCCCTTTTCCAGTTTTACCTCTTTGTTTAAAATCAATTGCTCCAGGCGATTTTTTGCCGCCTCATAACAGGGGTGGTCCCGTTCATCAGCGTCAACGCCCAAAATCCTCACCGAATAACCACCTTCAATTAAAAAAGTATCGCCATCAATAATTTTGGTTGCCAGTTTTACAGCGCCATCTGGTAAATCGGGTATGTTTGCGCACTGAACGGGATTTTCAACAACGGTTTGGCGGAGGGCTTCTTTTGCTTTTTGGTTTTGCGCAAGATAAACAAAACCTCCCACAATCAAACCAGCAACCAAAATTGCCAAAATAATTTTGTTTTCTGAAAAAAATTTTTTCATTTTTTTTCCACTATTTTTGCTCTCCCCCTTCACTTCTCTTTCACTTCCCTTTCACTACTTTTTACTCTCCCCTTTCACTGTTTTTACGCTTTAAGCACATTATAACGATTTAAAAGCAAAAACACAAACCCATTTTTTAGATGTATTTTTCAAAATACTTTTTT
>Ga0078972_1002520_pt1 | contig 60020 bp, 75 predicted proteins | sample YelNatPaOPGAMG01_FD_67568 | JGI IMG/M metagenome (GOLD analysis project Ga0078972, IMG submission 67568) | Hot spring thermophilic microbial communities from Obsidian Pool, Yellowstone National Park, USA - OP-RAMG-01 (SPADES assembly) (version 2) | ecosystem: Environmental > Aquatic > Thermal...
ATTAGAGTCAGATATAAAGATTCAAATAACAGGTATTCACAATGGTCAAGTGCAGTGAGTTTCAACATTAATGCAGTTCCAAACAGTGAGTTTCAAATCTTGACAGCTTCTGACAAAGCAGAGTATGACAACTTCGGCTACTCTGTCTCAATTTCAGGAAACGTAGCAATTATAGGTTCGTATCTTGCTGACACAGGTGGACTTTCAAATGCGGGCAAAGCTTACATTTTTAGATACAATGGAACCTCATGGATACAGGAAGCTATTTTGACAGCTTCTGACAAAGCAGCGTATGACCAGTTTGGCAACTCTGTCTCAATTTCAGGAAATGTAGCAATTGTAGGTGCGATTATTGCTGACCCAGGTGGAATTTCAGCTGCAGGCAAAGCCTACATTTTTAGATACAATGGAACCTCGTGGATACAGGAAGCTATTTTGACAGCTTCTGATAAAGCAGCAACTGACTACTTTGGCTGCTCTGTCTCAATTTCAGGAAATGTAGCAATTGTGGGTGCGTATTTTGCTAGCCCAGGTGGAATTTCACATGCGGGCAAAGCCTACATTTTTAGATACAATGGAACCTCGTGGATACAGGAAGCTATTTTGATAGCTTCTGACAAAGCAACGAATGACTTCTTCGGCTGCTCTGTCTCAATTTCAGGAAACGTAGCAATTATAGGTGCGTATTATGCTAACCCAGGTGGAATTTCAGGTGCGGGCAAAGCGTATATTTTTGTATGAGAGTAACTATGTTACTTAATAATTTTCATAATTATATACATAATCCTATATGGTCTGGTTACAATACAGTATTTATCATCTCTCATGTTTATTCTCAGATTGATATGCTTGAGCAGATATTATACGCAAATAAATTTACAGATACTGATGTATGTATAAGTTGTGGTGAGTTTTTTCAACTACAATCTCCTCCATTCACAGTAGAAGAAGTATATACATGGTTATTCTATCATCCTAATGTACTTTTACTAAAAGGTGATGCAGAGTATGCGTTGCAAACAGCTCTAGAAGACATAAACACCTCACTTATACAAGATTCTAAAATAAAAGGAGAGTTATACGCGTTACTAAGTTATTTGTCTATAATAGTGAAAATTAAGGATATGGTATATTGTGCCTCAACGAGTGAAAAGCTTACTGATCTATTCATTTATCAAGTATTATTTCAGCAGAAGAAAAAAGAACAAGATTTTGAGGTTAAGAATTTCAACTTTGATGATATAATTATATATAGAGGTATACATCATAATAAACACCAACAAGGAACACTAAGCTATATTATACTATATAAGTGAGGATTACAATGAAAGAGCGAGCAATTTTAGCAGAACTTAAATCTCTTTTGTTACATGCAAATGATGAATATAAGATACATAAAGCTGTAAATTTTTATAGACAAAACAGAAGATTCATATGTGCAAGTGAAGAAGTATGGGATTTGCTCAAATCTATAAAGAAAGAAGATCTAAAAGAACTCTTTCTTAGTAAGAAAGAAGCAGAGATTGGATTAACTGTCAGGTCAAGATTAACAGGTAAACTTGGTAAGATTATTAATCTTAAGAAAGATGGCTTTACTATTGAGGTAAAATGGGATGAAGGAGGCTCTCAGATACTTCCAATTGACCTTTTATATGTAGTTGATAGGAAGGAGGAAGCATACTTACGCAAACCTTTAGCATTTGGTAGATTAGTAGATTATGATAGAAGTGATATTGATCCTTACAAAGGTATGGGCAACACTCCTAAAATTTTTAACTCCCGTATTAAAAAAGAAGCTTCAGCTAAGAAATTTTATGTAGTTTATCCTTTTTCAAGATTTGTTGACCATCTTGCTTCTGTGGAGGCTCAAAGTGGTACAAAGTATCAGAAAGATGATATTATCACTATGTTGTGTGCACAATATGATTTACCAGAAACTTCATTAAAACGATCTTTCTTTAGTACACAAAATAAACCTGAAGTAATTGATACTACAGAATATCCATTAAAATATGTAGCCTGTGAGATATGTTTCTTTCCTAATGGAAAAGAAGCACTTCTTCCTATCTATACTGTAGATTTGCATAAACCTGTTACATATGTAGCATATTCAATCTAACAACAAGGAGATAAAAAATGAAAGATGAAGAAAAAATTATTGAAGAAGTAAAGAAAACTATTTCAAGCATATTGTTTAAGTATCTAAAAGGTTCTATTCCTGAAACAGACCTTATAAATGCTGCAAAAGAGATTATAAAGATTGTTAAAGGTAGCAACTAAGAATGAGCATAATTGATTATCAACAAGAAACACTGTCACCTGAGATCTGGGATTTATCAACGCTGCTACTAAAAAAAGATGTTGAAAATTTCTTGCTTTCTAAAGTTGATGATTTTTTCAACCAACTACTTAGTGTGCCTAAACCATATATTAAAGGGGTGGTTGTTAAGGATATACTAATTGCTTCTTCACTTGCTTCATACTTTTATACGAAGTATTCTGACTTTGATATTAAAATCATTTACTCACTTGAGCAGTTACTTACATATGTACCTGAGTTAGTTAATACTAAAGATATAAGTTCATTTCTAACAGAATTAGGTCGTAATAGAATTTTAAATGTAGAAGTTCCGCGTACGTATCACAGACTTGATCCTTTTTTTATATCACAAGATGATTCAAAAAATCTTAACTACCGAAAGTTTGATTCTCTTTACTCAGTTTTTAAACAACAATGGTTAAAACCTCCTAAGCATATTTCATATGAAGATATGCTTAAAGTTGTTGAAATAGCAAAAGAGAAAGCCCAACCTTTCTTAGATAAGATAGCTAAAGATATAGAAGAAGTTAGAAAAGAGAGCATTGACTTTATGATTTTGTATGATTACTTGAAAACATTACAACCGCATCAGTTAAAACAATTTAAGTCTTATATTGAAGAACAGTTATCTGATATAGATATAGCTTTACAAAAAGTTGTTACAGATGCAAATATATTAAAACTTCTAAGAAGAAAAACTTTTGAAAAATCAGAGCTTCAAACTGAATTCGAGAAGTTGATGTCATCTTTTAATTTTTCTGACGAAAATCTATTATATAAGTTTGCAACAAGGTATGGTTATCTTCGAATTCTTGTTACAATCAAACAGCTACTTGAGAGAGGCTAACGTTAATGATTAAACCAACCTTCTCTGTATCAAAGATACAATTATATCTAGAATGTCCTTATAAGTATTATCTACGTTATATAACTAAAACATTACCAGACCGCATCTCATATCATTTACAATTAGGATTAAGTTTTTCTGATATTCTTGAAGAAATTTACTATAATAGTGATATATATAATAATATAACAGAAGAGGATATTGATGTTTTATGTTCCACTTTCTGGGTACCAAAACAACTTAAGGAGAAGTTTACATTGGCAAAACAAGAAACATGGAAGTTTCTTAACTATCCTTCTCTTGCAGAAGAGAATCTACAAAAGATAGCTCTTCGTAATTACTTAAGAGAATATTTAAAAACATATGGTTTAGAAAAACCCTTTGGTGTTGAGTTAGATCTTACACAAGATTTTGGTGATTTTATCTTTACAGGAAGGGCTGACATTGTATTGTTTGTACGTGGTGAAGGGTTGAAAGTGTATGATAATAAACTAGGAGAAACGCAGTATTCTTTAGAAAATAATCTACAACTTTCGATGTATACAATTGCATTACAAAGGAAATACAAGTTACCAGTTAAAGAAGTAGGGTTACGATATGTTAAGCAAAACAAAGCTGATTACATATCTACATCAGAACTTAACTTAGAAGAATGTTTTAATACATTTTTAAGTACTATAGAGAACATTAAGAAAGAGCGGTTTTCAAAAACACCTAATAAGTATTGTAAATACTGTGGTGGGTGTGAGTATACCAATGCTGAAAGTCTTCTGTAAAGGAGTGAAAGAGATGAAAACAAAACATACAGTAATTACTGTGGAATTTCTAGATGATTCAGATATCAGAGTTAATAGCAATCAACCTGTATCAACAATTGATCTTATTCGATTGCTGGGAGTTGTGCTTTATCTGATTCCTGAAGGAGAAAGAGAGCGGGCTGTTAATTCTGTTCTAGAAATCATTGCGAATTCTGGTGTAGTACCAGTAACTGAAGAGAATGATATAAAAGAACAATAATGAACTTACAAAAGGTTTGGAATACTGTTTCAGATTGGCTTACTGGTTCTGTAACTAAAGATTTAACTTCTACAATACAGCTAACTCCTGAGGATATACAAACACAGGAGTTAGGTGGTCGTGAGTTTGTCACTGATGAAGGTTTGCTAACATTTGAGCAGCAACCAGAAGTACCCTCTACCAAACAGTATAGGCCTGATGAATTACAACAGCCTCGAGTAACTTCAATTGTATTTAATTTTAAAAATGATAATTCACTTCCTTGTCTAGAATATCTAGTTTCGTTAGGATATACAACAGGGATGTGGTTACTTAATGAGCAAACTCATGTTGAACGAGATATATGCGATGATTATCATGGATTAACACTTGATTTAAGAGCACTTCTTTCTTCTTCACAACGACAAGCACCAATTTTTACACAAAGTCACCCAGGTTGCAAATGTTATATACTGTGCCAACCACCTAGTTCTGCTGCTGAAATTCCTGATACAGCACCAGGTTTACCCTTGTATGGAACACCGGAAGAGATTCAACAAAGAAAAGAGCTATTATATGCAAACTTCTTTGCAATTCCTATTTATGCAGATTCAGTTTTAAATACATCTATTACTCAAACAGTAGCTCACTTGAAAACAAAAAATCGAGTTAAAGTTGGAAAAGCAAGTTTTACAGATGTAGATTGGAAGAAATTTATTATTCCAGTTATGCTACCTTTTGACATTATTGTCTCTTACTCTAACTTCTTGCAACAACCTTTGTTTGAGGGTAGTGTCGGTTTTCTTGTAAATGTTTATAGAGATTCTGGTTTAGGCTTTGTTTATTTTTCAAACAGAAATAGCTTATTTCCTATACATACATTTTACTTACAAGAAATTAAAAATTTTAGTAAAGCAAATATTTCTGATTTACAGCCTAACATGTTTGTTCTAGTTGAAGATGAGATAGGTATTATACATCGTATTAGTGGTGACGACATTTATTGTTACTTACCTAGACCAAATCTATTTATTATTACGCATGCGGATCTAGTTACACCATTGAGGCATGAGATTTAGGATATTCTAACAATCTTATTATTTTGTTGTTTTTGAATCTGATTGGTTTGCTTTCTTTGTTTCTTGATGTGTAGTATACTTTCAATTTTAGTCTTTACAGTTTTAAAGTCTTTATATTTTTTATAGCGTTGTAGTTGTGTTAATAATACTTGTGATAACTGTAACTTACTTTCAACTGATTTTGTTTTCTTATATTCAAGCATTAAGGATTCAATACGTTTTTTGCGTATCATGTGAATAATACATTTAGCAAAAGACTTAGTTGGTTTTACTACAGGTAAATAATACATATTATAGTTATATATACGTTTACTACTTTCTATAAGGCCTTCACGTTTAAGATTTTTTAATCTTGATATTTGTCCTTCTTCAGATGTATTAAGCATAAGTGCTAGATATTCTACAGATATAACACATGTTCGTATTTTAGTATTATTTTTTTGCTTTGCAAGCTTTTTTAGAACAAAGTATGTTTCTCTATCTCCTGGAGTAAGTGAGGGATATCCTAAGTTTATGTATAGTTCTTCAATATCCCAACAATCAAACAATAAATTATATTCTTCCATCAAAGATTGGATACGTTTAAGACTTGATAAGGTTAGCATAGTATTTCCTTTTATTTCTTTTAAATTTCTATATAACATATTTATATCAATCATTTGTATTATAACAAATTATCTTATTGAATTTTTATATTTTTTGATATATTTATATGTATAACGTAAGGAGAAATTATGAAAACACGAAAACTTATCTCTTCTAATAGTCAATCTACAACAACAGATGCAAGTTTTTTAAGATTACTAGAGCAGTTTGGTGTTATTAAAGAACGTATAAAAGTATTTAGAGAAAATTACTCGTATGAGGAATTACCAGAAGAGGAGTTTGTATTTGAAGCTACTACACTCTCTATTACTGACTTATATGATGATCAAATCATCTTAGAAGAAGTTAGTAAGATTCCACAAAAGCTTTTGATTTATGGTTGTATGTATGAATCTCAATCCAAAGTTGTGCAACTTCTAGAGGATGAGTTTGAAAGATGGTATGCTAAAAAATATATATTGTTAGAATCCGTTACTGAAAATGTTATAGATAAAGATGGAAACTTTAAAGGTACAAAAAAATTACAACGTACAGCCACTACAATAAATAATTTAATTATTTCTGAGTTTGAAGATGAATATAAATCATATCAAGATAGACTCTCAAAGGAAAAGTATAAGTTAGGATTATTAAAGTGTGTAGTACAAAGTCTTGATAACTATTCGTATAAGTTGCATTCAATACACAACCATCTACAGAAAATTATTGATAAAACAAATTAACAGCTACTGTATAAGTAACATCTAATCTAGTAAAGGAGATTTCTTATGAGACCAGAATTTCATTTTGATTTAGTATATGTTATAGCTAGAATGGCAGGGATTACTCCAGAGGACAGTTATATTATTGCAAACTGTTCTCAATATGTTGATGACCATTATCTTGATTTTCCACTACGATTTAATGATGGCCGTATATTAAAACAAATTGCTACAGGATACAAAGCATATCAAGTTAGAAAAATAATTCCACAAGATACAGGAATGGAAACCACACTTCTTTTTCACTTTCTACCTGATTCTAAAGATTTACATATAGTACCAGAAGGGACTGTTGCACAAAATATTGTTGAATATGCTCTTGCATTTAATGATCCATATCTACTTGGTATTGTTTCTCATGTGATTGCAGATACATATTCACATTGTAATTTTATTGGTACATATGATTATTATAACAAAGTAAGAGTTGTACAAGGAGGTAAAGTAGCTTCATCTTTTTTAAAGTATCTTTTTACATTTCTGCCCCCACTTGGGCATGCTTCTGTATATTCGTTACCAGATATACCCTCGTTAAGATGGTCATTCAAGAGAGGAGGTGATATTATTAAAGTAGATAACGTTGAGAAAACACAAGCTGCTCTTCTGTATCTTGGAAAAATATTTTGCAAGTATAGTTCTTCTTTCTATCATGGGGATAATCCAGAAGAACGATATGAAAGGTTTTTGCTTAAGGCTAAATCATTTTTATTGCCATTTATAGAATCTCTTCCAATTGATTCTAAGGAATGTTCTGCAAAAATTAATTATTATTTTCAACGTAATTACTTTAATATTACAGATCTTTGTGAGAAAGATATGCTTGTTTCATATGATGCTAAATCATGGTTTTCAGATACGATTGAACTACTCAAGCCTCATGGTATAGGAAACATAGCTAAACTTTTCTTAGAAAATAAGATCTTTTCTTACTATCCTTGCATCGAGAAGCAACCTTTTGAGTCAAGCCATTACGGAAGATTTTTAAGGGCTGCACAATATTATAAACTTACTGTTGTATCAGAATGCTTAAATGATATATTAATTTAACAAGGAGATACTTATATGAAAGAAAACAAGAATATAAACTCATCACAGAAATATGAAATAGTAGAAGATATAGCAATACGTAAGAAATGGCATCCGGGCTTTCCACGACAAACAATGTCATGGACGGGTAAAGTGATTGATATACCGATTACAGAAGTTGTAATACATGGGACTGCTGGTTTAGGCACATATGAGTTTGTACGAGATGGAGGTAGAAGGGAGGAATATATAAAAGGTATTGCATTATTCCATTTCTTAATAGAATACGATATTGATATGATAAGGCAGATTGAGCCGTTGGATAAATGGTTTTACCATTCTTCATCAGGTAAGCATGATTCAGAAACAGTTGGAATTGAATTAGAAAATCCTCATAAAGTAAATGGTGTACCTTATCTTGATCGACAATATGATCAGTTGATATGGTTGTTGTTTGATTACTTATTACCTACATTTCCTACTATTACCCGTATAGTTAGTCACAACTACAATGGTAGGAAGTACTCTAATAAACCAAAAAGTTTTTGTCCAGGTCCTAACTTTGAATGGAAACGATTAGAAGAAGGTTTACGTGTTAGGAATATTTTTTTCTCACGCGAAGATTTAGAGTGCATAGAGTTACAAAATCCTTACATTAAATCGGAGTAGTTATTGTATATGATACTAACTACATTTTGTGAGAAATGCAGGTTATACAAAACTGCAAAGAACCCTTGTATTAGGGGTAGGGGAAATTTACATTCTAAATTACTAATTGTTGGTGAAGCCCCAGGTAGAAATGAAGATGAGCAAGGTACTCCATTTATCGGGGCAGCAGGAAAAATATTGAATGAAGCATTAGATCAAATGAATATTGATTACTTTATTACTAATGCTGTGAAATGCAGGCCAATCGATGAAAAAGGAGGTAATCGTACACCAACACAACTTGAAATACAATCCTGTAAACCTTTTACATATGAAATTATACAAGAAATGCAACCTAAAGTTATCTTGGCACTAGGTAATGTTGCATTGAGACAGTTACTTCCACTTAAATTACAACAAAACTTAGCACGGGGTAGAGTATATTATGCTAGTTATCTAAATGCATATGTTGTTGCTACATATCACCCTGCATTCTTGTTACGACATTCAGATTCAATGTATTATGAAGAATTTTATAGTGACCTAGCACTTGTGCAAGATACACTTGGAAAACCGTTATGTAGATATATACCATCACAACCTAAAACATTGTCACATACATATGAAATACAGAAATATCTAGAACAAGTAAAGAAATCAAATGTGGTAGCAATTGACTTAGAAACAACAGGATTAGATTTTTTAATTGACAAGATTACGGATATTTCACTATGTATAAAAGAAGGTGAAGGGGTACATATTGAATGGGCTAATATGTTACCCCACCTTAATCTTTTTTCTCAGATACTTGCTGACGAAAAGATTACAAAAATATTTCATAATGGGAAATTTGACATCAAGTTCTTACATGGGTGTGGTTTCGATGTAAAAGGATTTAGATTTGATACAATGCTTGCTTATCACTTGCTGACGATGCAGTTTGAAGGAGCCGATACATCACTATATAAACTAGATACAATGTCATATATATTTACTAAAGAAGGTGGCTACAAAGATATTTTAGAACATGGTATAGGAGAATTTCAAAAGAAACGCACAAAACAAGCTAGAGAAAAAACTGAAGAAACTGAGCATGAAACAAATTTATCTAATGAAATACAACAGACAAATGAAAGTGCAGTTCAAGGATCTAGTACACCTCAGCAAGAAACTTATATAAAACAGGATTATGTAATTGATTGCACAGATCATGATTCCGCTTACATAGAAGAAGTTATTGAAAGTATTATGGTAAAATTTTCGGATATCAATACACTTGACCTAGAAAGGGAAGAATCAAGAAAAAAACTTTTAAATATTGGACAAACTCCTAAACGGGTTTTAGTACGAGATACAAAAGAAAGTAACCCAATAATTTCAAAGAAAGAAAATCAGGTTGATCTGCAATACTCAGAGAAACTATTACAAATATCTAACATGCCTTATAAAATGTTTAAAAGTAAAGTAGATAGTTTAGGCCTAACTCCATTACAGTATTATTCTGCAATGGATGCTGATGTAACATATAGATGTTATCAAAAGCTTAATCAAATGATAAAACAAGAACAGAAAGAAGATGTATATTATAATCTTATTATACCTTACACATACGCACTTATGCGTCTTGAAGAAAATGGTATTATGGTAGATCTTGAATATATAGAAAATTGTATTAAAGAAAATAACACTCGTATTGAGGAGATAGTAAAAGAATTTAAAAAGCATACAAGGAAGGATATTAATATTGATTCATCTACACAATTACGAGATTTATTATATAAGACGTTAAAGTTACCTGTAGTAAAGAAAACACCTTCTGGCGCACCTTCAACTGATGAGGAAGCATTACATTTGTTATCAGAAAAATCACAATTACCTTTAGTTAACTTAATATTAGAATATCGTTTGTTGCGAAAACAAACAACAACTTATCTTGAAGGATTTAAAAAACTTATACATCCATTAACACAACGCATACATCCACAGTATTTACAACATACAACTGCTACGGGGCGTTTAAGTTGTGCTAATCCTAATCTACAAAATGTTCCAAGAGATAATAAGATACGAAATATGATTGTGGCAAGACCTGGTTATAAACTGATTGCAGCTGACCTGAGTCAGATGGAACTTAGAATACTTGCAATGGTTAGTGGAGATAAAAAGATGCAGGCCGCATTTAAATCTGATGTAGACTTTCACACGTTGACAGCTTGTAATATGTTTGGCATACCAGTTGAAAAATTTAACAAATCTGATACAAAGCATCAAGAACTACGTACTACAGCAAAGTGTGTAGCACAAGGTACTAGAATTCCTGTTGAATCAGGTTTTCTACGTATAGAAGATATCTGTACTACTCCAGGACAACCCGAGCAGTTTGTTGATATACAAAATGTCAATGTCATACATCCAGATGGTAGATTTGTAAAAGCAGCACAGTTTTATAATGGTGGTCTTGTTGATTGTATAACTGTAACACTTGAAAATGGTTTTACTTTAACAGGTAGTCGGACACATAAAATCTATGTAATAGATGCATTAACAAAACAACTTATAGATAAAGAATTACAAGAATTAACTGTAGAAGATAAAGTTGTATTGCAGGGATGTGTTCCTAACTATTCTAACAATGTTGTTGTTTCTATGGAAATTAATCACAATAGTAGAGTTATTCCTCCCATGTTTTCTACTGCATTTTCTACAATAGGAATAGCTGAATCGTGTATTCTAGGTTTTATTTTTACACATGGTGTTTTAGTAAATAAGAACTTACAGGTGATTTTTGAAGCAAAAGATAAGACTATATATGAATTATTCTTAAAGTATTTGAATGCAGCAGGATTAAAAGGGTTTCTTTCTTATTATAAAAAGTCACATGGTTATGTTGTATCATTTGCATATGATAAAACATTTTATACATTACTTGAGGTTTTAGAAGTATTACAAGAAAGTAAGATACCTGAGTTTGTATTTCGTATTGATAAACAATCCTGTGCAGCATTTCTTGAAATAGTTATGTATAGTTTATGGAATAGTGAAGCTAGATGTCTTATACATATAGAACCCCAATTGCTTAAAGATATTCAATTACTGTTATTACTTAATTTTGGAATTGCTTCTTCATTTGAAACTAAATCAACTAATTCTTTCGTATTGAAATTTCAAATTGACGATATTGAACAAGTTATTGAAGAAATGCATGTTATTTCTACTGAAAGAAAGAAGATGAGTGATATTAAATGTAATAAAGGTATTCAATATTATAAAGTTAATCAATATCTAGATTATATGATTATGAAGGTAGAATCATTGCAAGAAACTAAACAACAAGTATACGATTTATTTGTACCAGAAGGTAATCATTACAATACAGCAGGTTTCATCAGTCACAACTCTATTAATTTTGGTGTTGTGTACCAAATGTCTGCTAACTCATTAGCAACAAGTTTGAATATTGATTTAGATCGTGCAACTGAATTTATTAATAGATTTTATCAATCATATCCAGATGTAAAAAGATGGATTGATGATATAATGCGATTTTGTCAAAAGCATGGATATGTTGAAACTGTGCATGGTAGAAGAAGGTACTTACCTAGTGTTTTCAGTAGTGATACTGCAACAAAAATGCGTGCATTGCGACAAGCTGTGAATACTCCAATACAAGGTACTGCATCAGATTGCACAGGTTTTGGCTTGATAAAAAATCAAGCCTATCTAGATAAATCTGGTCATGATGCACTACAAGTAGGTATAGTTCATGACTGTATACTAGTTGAGTGTAAAGAAGACGAAGTTGAAGAAGTTGCACAAAAACTTGTTGAACACATGACAATAGATTTGCCAAAGATTACAATTGATCTTAAGGCGGATGTATCAATTTCAGATAGATGGGAGAAATAATATTCAGTAGGAGGATATATGAGTACATGTAAAGTGACCACTAATCGGTTACTGGAAGTTTCTTTTAACACTGCAATCTTGCAACGATGTTTAAAAATCGCATCTATATTTGGTGTTACTGATATAGGTTCATTAAATACATTACATAATCATATTCAGATATCATATAACACTCAAGAATTTGTTTTTACTACAGAAAATGGTTCAGAAATTTGCAAGATCGAAAAAGTTCCATATACTTCATTACAAGTATATGATCAACAAGTTTTGGAAAATGGTTTTACAGTATTTGTTGAACTAGAAGTATTAGTTAATTTCATTTCTTCATTACCTTCAAATGAGGTAAAGTTTATCTTTACTAACACTTGTCTTGAGATTGATTATGGCGTTAAGAAAGGTAATAGAACGAAGTATGAACTTACTTATTTTAATTCTTCTACATATATGCCAGATATTCAACAGTTAATACAATCACAAGAAACAAGAGGGTTTTTAGTTTTAAATAAATCACTTTTATCTAAAATAACAGATCTTTTGTTACCTGCTTCTGCTAAAGATTCAGCAAGGGCGTTTCTTAGTGGTTGTTATATTGATAATTCTTGTATCTGTTCAACTAACAGTAGGTTACTTGCACATTTAACATTAGATGATAGTGTTAAACGCGTGGTACCTTCTCCTTTTTTTCTTCCTGAACGAGTTATTAAACTACTTGATTCGTTAGATTTATCTCTTACACTGCAATTGTACACTTATCATATAGTGTTTTATACTACAATTCCAGATAGTACTGTATCAATATGGATACTCACTAGTATCAAAGATGTTTCACAATTTCCAAACTTTATGCCTGTGCTTGATGCAACAAAATCATATAGTCAACAGGTTGCGTTACTTACAAGTGATTTAAAATCTGTTATAAGATTACTTACGCCATTTGTTGATTTAACTATGCGCTCACTCCTATCAATCAGTATTGAATCTGATGATTATATGCTATTTGAAACAGTTACAACTTCTAATTCGAGAAAAGGCTGTGAGGAAGTACCTGTTATAAGTATTACAGAACCATTACAAGCTAAGTTTTCAACATGTTTAAGTTTAAGTGATGTATCTTCGATTATATCACAACTTTCTGAAGGAGAAAATATTAATACAATAATTTATCTAGGTGATAGTAATGAGAAGCCGATCGGTTTCTACCATCCAGATTATTCATATTTTCTAGTTGTTTCAGCATTTGTTGTTTCATCAAATGACAAATCTTAAAATATAATAACAGGGGGATTATTATGATTACAATCACTAAAGAATTTTCTTTTTCGTACGGACACAAGTTATACTGTGAGAAGTACTCTGATTCAGTAAACAAAGATCTATATGGCCACTGTACAAATGTTCATGGACATAATGCAATTCTTCGTGTAACTGTGTGTGCTTTAGATGATTCAAATACTATTCCTGAAAATGGTATGCTAATTAACTTTTCTGTTTTGAAAGAAATTGTAGATAAGCATATCATACAAAAACTAGATCATACATTTTTAAATGATAATCCTGAATTACCACAGCCACCTACATGTGAAAATCTTGTTGTGTGGATTGGTAAACAGCTTGATTTAGCATTAAAACAATACGGTCTTCAATGTTGCAAAGTTACTTTATATGAAACACCTACTGCGTATGCAGAATGGTTTATATAATTTTATCATAAAGGAGAAAATATATGAATAAACATGAAAAAGTTGCAAGTAAAAAATTAGCTGGGAAGAAAGCTGTTGTTGTACTTTCTGGCGGAATTGATTCTACTGTTGTACTACACCAGGCTGTTAAGGTATTTCAAATGAATGTTATTGGTCTATATATACATTATGGTTCTAACCATAACAAAAAAGAATATGCTTGTGCAAAGCGTCAATGTAAGTTGTTAAAAGTTCCTTTCTATGAGATAACGTTTGACTTAACATCTGTTGTAAAATCTGATTTACTTGTGACTGGGAACAAACGGCGTTTAAAAAATGCGGAAAATTCCATTGTACCTTTTAGAAACACATTTCTTCTTACACTCGCTGCTGCTTTCGGAGATACATATTTTAGAAATCCAAAGGAATTATTTATTTTAATTGGGACAAATAACAGTGATTATGCTGTATACAGAGATTGTAGAAATGTATTTTTGGATTCTGTAGAAAAAACAATTAACCTTGGCAGTAAATCTACAGATACAAAATTTATTATTTATGCGCCCTTACTACAATTATCTAAGACAGAGATTATTAAATTAGGTGCTAAACTTAAAGTACCTTTTGAACATACATGGACATGTTATAAAGGAACCAAACGACCTTGTATGCAGTGTGCTTCTTGTCAAAGTAGAAGCGAAGGGTTTAAATTAGCAGGATTACATGATCCTCTTGAAATAAAGACCACTTCTGATATATTAAATAAGTAAACTTGAGTGTAAGGAGATTAGTAATGCAAACATGTTTTTTACCACATACACTCCCTTATGATGGTCGTCAATTAAGAAGTTTGTGGTGTTATGAACAAACTAATGAACCAGGTGACTGCATTATAGCATTTATAGGCGCAATGGATGTATCCACACACATGGTAGATATGGAAGATGTCTTACAATGTGATTATATTAAATCAACTCTTGCATTAAACTTTATTGTAGAATTATTCCATATTAATCTTGAAACAACTGTTCTATACCAGCGCAAGCTTGTAACAATTATCAAAGATGTGCTAGATAATCTTGGTGTATTCGGTACACGACTTATTCAATTAGGTGATGATTTAATGTATAAGAACCCTAATGATAAAGATTTATATAAACTCAGTGTATCTATAGCAACAGGTAATACCTTTTCAGGTCTTATTCATACGGCTGTTAATATCCTACCTACACCAAATATGCCACTTAAAATCATAAGCCTTAAGGAAATGTATGAAATTCAGAATAATGTAACTGAATCAAATGAGAGTTTTTTAGATAGAAATCTAGTTGAGTTTATAGGTAGAAAGATTATTGATAATTTTGCATCTGAAGTTACATCAATCAAACGTGCAACTACAAAAGTAAGGAGTGTTTAATATGCCATACAAAAAATATTTAGATTTAAAAGGTTTTTCAAAGATGGAGCAGGGTTCAAAATTATTATTAGAAGGATTAGCTGAGATATTTCCTACACTAAATTTATCCGACCCTAATTTTATAGAAACACCACACCGTATTGCAAAGATGTATGTAGAAATGTGTCAAGGATTAGGCAGAGATAAAGAACTTAAGGATATTTTTGCTAAATCATTTCCTACTACATATCAAGGAATTGTGACGCAGACTGATATTACATGCTTCTCGTTATGTCCTCACCATTTCTTACCTGTAAAGTATTCAATTGATTTTGGTTATGTACCAGAAGAAACTGCAATAGGGTTATCTAAAGTAAGTCGGTTTATTACAATACTTGCACAGCAACCTATGCTACAGGAAACCTTTACAAAAGAAATTATTAATACATTTGTTGAATATGTAAAACCTAAAGGGTGTATTGTAATTGTGAGGGGTATTCACAATTGTATTCAATGCCGTGGATCACAACAGGTAAATTCAACATGTATTACATCTGAGATACATGGATGTTTTATAGAACAAGAAACAAGAAATGAGTTTCTTTTAAGTTTAAAACGTATATCTGATTTTTCAAGATAGAGGTGTATAGTATGGATGCTAAGTATAAAGCACTAAGAAAACAAGGGTATAAGTGTAAGCACTGTGGTGCTAGTATTCGCACATCTTTTATTCCTTTTTATAAGTATAGTAAACAAGGACTAGCAAAACTAATCTCAACTGTAGATCTTAGAATACTTGATAAGTATACTGAGAATGAAATTGCTTTTTGGATTTATGATAAGTTATGGGAAAACTGGATTGAGTGCTTATGTTTAAAGTGTGGTTTAAAGAAAGTATTTTCATTACTTTCTAACACTATTTCATATAAAGAAGCACAAAAAGATCTGGATAAGATACTTGAGATATTACAAGCACAGGAATCTGGTTTAGGTGCAAATACGAATTATATTTCTACATATACACCTTCTTTGTTGTATTCAATTAACAGAGGACCTGTACGTAAAAGTATTGGATATAATGTTGATGCATTTCCATTGGAGGGTGTGGACATATGGAATGCATATGAGTTTTCAACTCTTACATCTACAGGTAAACCGACTACATCTCAGATACGCATTATCTATGATAGTACATCAGAGTCTATTGTTGAAAGTAAGTCACTTAAACTTTATCTTAACTCATTTAATCAATCTGTACCAGCAGATTTTGTGAAGATTATTTCTAATGATTTGAAACATGCCCTAAGGGCTCCGAGAGTAGATGTATTGTTAAACCCACCTGATTTATCAATAATACAAAAGCCTTTAAAATCTTATTTCAATTTAGATAAACTTGATACAAGAGATTTTGTTTATACATATACAGGTTCAATTCCTGTTGAACTATCTCCTTATAAATCTTCTGTACGTAAACCTCCTGTACAGAAATTTGTTACTAGAAGTTTTAAAAGTAATTGCAGGTTTTCAGGTTTACCTGATTGGGCAGTTGCATATATAGAATATTTACCTAAGGAAAAAATTGTGAAACCTGAAGATTTGCATCGCTACCTTGTTTCGTACCGTAATCATCAGGAATTTCATGAAGAATGCTGTGAACGAATTTCATATGATCTGATACGTTCACTTGATCCTGTATGGTTGCGTGTAAGATTATTTTATACAAGACGAGGTGGAATTGATATTAATCCTATCCGTATCTATGACCCCTATGGTAAGTATAAATATGATAGGAAAAAAGAAATTCAGCAGTATAAACGACAAATTTTTCAGTAACTTATATTAATTTTTTAAAACTTTTGTTAGACTTGTCATATAATATATAATATAAATCATTGTCGGAGAGCATTTATGCGTTTAGTGTTAAGTGGTTCCATACGATACATTAACATGTTAAGATACTTTAAGTATAAGGATATGTTAGGTTCGTACCACTATCCAGAACAACTTGAGGTTATTACAAATTATGCAAAAGAACATCCTGTGCGATTAATTGTAGATAGTGGTGCTTTTTCTGCATGGAACTCTGGTGAGGTGATTGTTTTATCTGATTATATAAAGTTTTTAAAAGAATTTCAATCCAAGTATGGTTCTTTATTTGAAGAATTGTATTTTGTGAACCTAGACGTAATACCTGGTAAACGAGGTGAAAAGGTAACATATGACCAAGTAATAGAAGCAGCAGATCAAGGTTTAAAGAATTATGAAATCATGCTTAATGAAGGTTTTAATAATGTTATACATGTGTTCCATCAAGGAGAACCTATCACTCAGCTATACAAGATACTTAGTTATGGAGGTACATATATAGGAGTTTCACCCTCTAACGATGCAACAACAAAGCAAAGGGAATTATGGTTAGATGAAACATATAAGCATATACCTAGATCAATGCGAACACATGGGTTTGCTGTAACATCATCATATCTTATGCGACATTATCCTTGGTTCAGTGTTGACTCAATTTCGTGGTTTATGATTGCTGTATATGGTGGGTTATTGCTACCACTAGATAACAAGCGACAAGTTGTTATGGATCCAGAAGCGCCAGTATACAGTGCATTTCAAGTTTATACATCGCCAAGAAAATTATTTTCTTCAGGAGGTTACAAATATTATGAAGAAGTCCGTCCTGGATTTGTTAAACAAATTGATGCATATATTAGGTTCTTATGCAAACTCCTTCCTTTAACACCTCGTGATTTATTTGTAGATAATCCAAGTGGACGTGTTGCTGCAAACTTGTATGTTTTCAGAAAAGTTGCAGAAAGTACAAGTAAACATACTATAGTAGAAGGAACGTCACTTTTCTAGTAGGAGAATATATGGAAACACTTACATATAGGATAACATACAATAAAGATATTGTTAATGACTTAGTATTTTATATTGAGCTTTCATTGTATTTATGTGCCAATGGTAGTCCTACAACTGAATCTTGTTATTCTTTACAACAGTATCTTTCTGATTTAAAAAAGCATTATGCTCAATTTAACGATCCTGAAATACTAATGTTGTATTTACAAAAAAGTTACACAAAAATACCTACAAGTTTTTTTAATCTTATCGGTATTGATCCATTACTAAATGAAAGAATATTTACAATTGATGTAAACTTTAGTTGGGTTCCAAAACTATAAGTATATAACGAGGTCAAATATGGATGTAAGATCATTAGATGTTGTTTCTAAAATTAACAAAGAAAAGAAAGCAATAAGAATTACAACATTATCAAAAGCAAGTGCAATGCACTTGAAGCGTTATTTTTCTGGTTCAATTTACTTAGATAACTTATTAGGTGGAGGTGTTGTATATAAACGTATACATTTACTTTATGGGCAAAAGAGTGCAGGGAAGAATGCACATTTAAATCAACTTATTGCGTATAACCAAAGATTATGTCGTAATTGTAACGGTGTTATTCCACCTTCAAGCGATGACAAGAAATCACAATTTCTAATAGATGTAATGGGTTACAAGTTATGTAAGTGCTCAGAATCACGCAAGCGTATTTTTCTAATCTTAGATTATGAAAGGTCACTAGCGCTAGAAGAAGCAAAATCAGGGGTAGTTTCTGAAGTATTATATGTTAATGGAAGTACAGGAGAAGTTATTGATGCTGATGATTATAAAGAAAAACTTGAAAGGCACACTCTTTTATCTTCATTAAAAAATATAAGTGAAGAAGAGAAGTTAGAATTAAAAGACCTTGAAAAGTTTCTTAAGAATATACAAACAAATGAGGTTTTAAAGCAGAAAACAAGTACATTAGATTACTTAAGATCATGTGGTATACTTGATGAAGAATTACTTGTTGCAGAACCCGAAGATACTGAAGAAGGAATTGATACTGTAAAGATGTTTTTACAATCAAATGAAGTTGATGGTATTATTTGGGATTCAATACAAGCAGCCATTCCTCGCACTATTAAAGAACGAGATAGTGATCAGGAAACAATGGGGAAGGAAGCAAAAATCAATGGGTTACTAATGCGACAGATATGTGCAGGTTACTCTGCGCATGATCTTGAAAATCCAGAAGAAGCTTTCAAACCTTCTTTATTTATTGTTTCGCAGGTTAGGGAAAATTTAGGTCCATATGCTTCTGCACCTACATATAGTGGAGGTAGAGCACTAGAACATCATATCTCAGTTGCAATTGAGTTAAAACGAGTTTCTTACTTAAAAGATGTTGGTATAGAAGCTTCAAGTGCACAAGATGTTACATATGGTCAGCGTGTAAGGTTAAAGATTGAGAAAAACAAACTTTCCCTTCCTATGAGATTTGGTGAGTATGATTACTACTTTGCAACAACTCCTTGTGGTACAATGCATACAGGAAGTATTGATCATGTAAGGGAAATTATACAACTTGCAGTCTCACAAGGAGTTATTGAGAAAGCAGGTTCATTTTATAAAGTTAACGGCAAATCTTTTCATGGACTTAATGAATTAATGCATGCCCACCGAACAAACTCAAGTTTGTTAAGAGATTTGTACTTCAAAGTAAGAGGTTTCTAATGAAACCATACATGAAACGCAAGAAGTCAAAGAAGAGTGAAAATATGCTTGCTTTATCTGTTGGGGGTAAAGTCCAAAAAGGTAGTGGCTGTGTATGGTACGCTAAAGGAGATGTTACTACAGATAATTTTCTGTTTGAAGCCAAGATAACAGAAAAACCTTATTATGATTTAGAGTATGCTGTTTTACAGAAAATTGAAAAACAAGCACTAACGTACCTTAAAACTCCAGTATTATCAGTAAGTATTGATAGTAAACATCAACCCAAAATTGATTTTGTAGTTATTCCAGAAAACATTATTTTAAATGTTGATTTATACTCTTGTGTTGATATATTACCGTTTAATAAGTCAGTTATATTACATTGTGAAAAGTTAAATAAATTATATACAGATGAGAAAAAATATATCTTACTGAAAAGGCCAGATGAGAAGAATTATATGATATTACTACTTACTGAATTTCTAGAAGAATTTAAGGTGAGAAATGGATGATAAATGTCCTAAATGTCATGGTACTGGTGTAATTAATAATATTGTTGATGGGAGTGAGGTTATTGTACCTTGTTCTTGTTTTATTGAAAAAAAGAAAGAACTACAATTACAACAGGTGTATGATCAAAGTCATTTTCCAAAAGGAAAGATTAGAGAATTTACATACGAAGACTATTTAAAGCTACCTTTGCCACCTGAAGCTAAAAAGTATAATGAGATGGCTTTATCAAAATATAAAGAAATGCTTGACAATATTGACATACTTATCAATGGTCCTAATGTTATTTGGATCTGGGGTGATGAACCCAATGCGTGTCATACAACACTTGCAGTTATACTTGGCAAATCTGCTGTTGCTAAGAATTACAAGGTTTATTTTTTATCTATGCAAGAATTAGTAAATATTTTATTTTCTTTTGAAACAATGCAAGAAAAGATACAAAGACTTGTAAGCAATGATATAATAATTATTGATGATGCATTTGATCTTTCTAGATGTATTATTAATCAAAAAACGAGCAAATTTATTATTGCACATCTTTTTAGTGTTATCAATGAATTATTATCTAATAATAAACATATTATTTGTACAAGTAATTGCGCAATTTATAGTATAGATCCTGTGTTTCAGGAGATAAAAGTAATACTTCTACGAAGTTATATAACACTACATATTCAAGGTTCGATAACTACTTACTTGCAAAGGATTCATGCTAATGGTTGATTTTAGCGGGTTAACACTTAATGTACCTATCAATGTAGATAATGAAGGACTTATTATCACAAATGCAATAAAATCCGTTAGGTTTAGATCTATCTTTGTAAAGAAAGTTAACTTCCTAGACTTTCGCTATCCTCAATATCAAAGTATTTGCTGGGCAATACAAGAACTTGAAAGTAAACAAATACCATTTGAAGTTGATACATTGATTGTAAAAGCATGTTCTAGTCCTGTAAGACCTGGTGTTATTACTTATGAATTTATCTCAAGTATGCTTGATACATACCCTTTATTACAAGATGATACTGTTTTTGAATATCATATACATGTATTAAAAACTGATAGTATTAAAGCAAAGATTGCAGATTTAGCCCTTTCTTCTTTATATCGTGCTTGTTTGGATCCAAAAGCGGATATTAGTGTAATAAAGGAGCAACTAGATAGTATGTCTGAAGTAGCAAGAAGTGGCATACTATCAGGATTATCTGAGTTTTTGACAATGGATCAAGCAGTACAACAGTATGAGGAGAATAAACTAAAAAAACAATTTCGTACAACAGGATTTCTACAACTAGATAAAATGCTAACTGAAGGATTAGGTGATGGTAAAATCACTATTGTATGTGGGCTACCTGGCATGGGTAAGAGTAGCTTTGCTTTATCAATGATGAGGAATCTAAGCTATCGTAGTATTCCAACAGCACAATTTGCTTTGGAAATGGATAATACATCAATAGTAACTAAATTACTTGCATTTAACAGTAATATAGCAGTTAAAAAAATTGTAAAAGAGTACTCTATGCTTTCGGATGTTGAAAGAAAAATTATAGATCATGAGTTGCATAGATTGCGAGAAAACAAATATATATTTCTTAATGATACCCCCGCACAATCGCTTGAGAAAATTCGTGAACAGATTATGATTCTACAAGATAGGTTACAACAACAATATATTGTTGTTGTAATAGATTTATTTGGTAAAATTAAGGATTTTTACAGTGCGGATAACTTTGCAAGAACATATGAACAAAAATTAAATGAATGCCAGGTTATTGCTCGTGAGCTAGGTGTTAACTTGTGTTTAGTAGCACAGATTAATAGAGAAGCATCAAAGCGCAAAGATTACAAGCGACCAAAGATGTCTGACTTAAAAAATTCAGGTGCATTTGAAGAAGTTGCAGACTTGATACTTGGCATACACCGCCCTTACTATCATCCTGAATCATCTGACCCCTCACACAATCTACATTACAATGAAGAAGGTGAAGTTGAAGATTATATAGATCTATCACTAGAGAAAAACATTGCGGAAGTAATTATCATGAAACAACGAATGGGTCTTGCAAATGTAGTTATAAATTTCTATTTTAACCCTTTAACAACACGATACACACCAGTATCAGAAGATTACCAGGAATTTATAAACCAACTTAAAGAAATGAATTCAACTGTGAATCAATTTGAGGAAGATGAATATTGATATTAAAAAACTTTTAGATTCATTACAAATACAATATAAAAATTCTTACTCTAAGAATGTCTTAGTAAGATGCTGGAACCCTGCCCATAATGATAGCACACCCTCCCTTAGTATTAATCTTGAGTCAGGGGTTTTTTATTGTTTTGGTTGCCATATGAAAGGAAATGCAGTATCAATTGTTAAGCATTTTTTACAATTGGATACTGCTGGTGCGTTAGCATACTTAAGGGGTTTTTCAACATATTCCCCTACAATAACTTCAGACGACCTTAAATTGCAGTTGGTACAAAGAATAGAAAGTAAAAGAAAATATGTTAAAGAAAGTAAACCAAGTCGGATTATTACACTACCATCTAACAAACTAGCAATTAATAATAAATATCTTATTGAAACAAGAGGACTTACGAACCAGGAAATTGGTTATTATGATATACGTGTTTGTACACAACCTGGTGTTTACAATGGTTACATACTAATTCCCATTTATTTCAAGAAAATACTAGTTGGTTACTTTTTAAGAGATACAATTGGAAAAAATAAAATATTTAGTAGCTCACATAAATATTTGTTTGGTTATGATGATATATGCTATGAGAAGCCTATTGTTGTTGTTGAGGGTATCTTTGATTGTATTAAAGTAAGAAGAACGTATTTTAATTGTGTAAGTATGCTAGGTAATAGATTAACACCTCTACATATTAGTTTATTAAAAAACTTTCCTTATGTTATTATATTTTCAGATAATGATGAAGGTGGAAAATGGATGTGGCTTGATGCTATGGCTTTATTACCTTCTGTTCCTGTATATGTTGCACAACTACCTGAAGGAGTTAAAGACCCAGATTCAAGTGATAGTGCAACAATTAAACAATCACTTGAATCAATTAGAAGTCTTCATGAAGTTGTTTCTACACCTCAGTTTTATGCGTGGAAACAGTATGTTTTATCTAAAAGTAAACGTAAAAAAAATTAAATTTTTATTGACAAATTCTAGGTGTTTGATCTATATTATTTAGGAGGTTAATTTATGAAAGAATCAGTATTTGGTACAATTATAGGTGTTGGTCAGTGCGGTACAAGACTTGCTCTTGAGTTTCAGGAACGGGGTTATAATGTGTATTATATAAATACGGATAGCCATGATGCTATAAGTTCTGAAAAGCACTGCATGATTGATACAAATGGTACGGGCGGTTCACCTTTAAAAGGTCGACAACTGGCTGAGCAGAACCGTACACAACTAGTAAAGCTATTGAAAACGGTTGCTAAAGAATCACAATCGGTTTTATTTCTTGGCGGTGCTGGAGGTGGAACAGGTGGTGGTGTAATACCTTTCATGCTAGAAATAGCACAGGAACTAAATATTACAAAAGCGGGCGTTTTCCTTACCTTGCCCCTTCAAATGTTAGATATTCTTGCAACATCTAATGCATTAAAAACATTGAAAGATATAAAAAATCAAGCAAGCTATATTATTCTAGCAGATAATCAATATTTATTAGACAAACTTTCGGTTGGACATAAACATTTCTGGTCTAACGTTAATACACATATTGTTAACATGTTAACTAGTTTAGATAATGTGTATGATGTAGGAAAAACAAGCCTTGCAGGAATGGGTTCCATAGACCAGCAAGAGGTATTTAGATTACTGCACACACATAAAGGTATATGTGACATTGGAGTAATATACCTTCCTGATTCTACACTATCGTTAGATACAACCGTTATACAAGAAAGGATTTTTGAACCTTGTTTGATTCAAGGTTTAGATTATAAAAAATCTACATCGTACTTATGTTGTATTGATACCCCACTAAATACGGCGTTGTATAATCATGTTGCGATTAATATATTTAGCATTATAAAACAAAAACACGGAAATGCTATCTCACGTTTAGGTATGTTCCAGAGTAAAGCAGTTAATGACGGTGTTATAGTTACCCGATTTACTTCTGGTCTTGATTACCCTAAAATCATACAATCCCGTCTTAAAAATCTAAAAAGGGATGAAGCACGATTTCTAAATAAAAAGCAACAGGAGCGCTTAACCCAAACTGATGAAATCGAGTTAATCGATTTAGATGAGTTTATATAGTAAACATGTACAGGAGGTTATATGTTAAACAAGATTGCTGAGTTAGCTGAGTTAGAACTTTCACAAAACAAAGATGTAGCCAGTGCTTTTAATGCTCTCGCACGAAGGGTTGAATTTAAACATTTTATTAAAGTACACGGCCAATATGCAGCAAGAAAGTCCGGTTATCTAAATCCGATGTATGATGAAAGTGACTTTGAGCAGGCTTGCCGTATAGGTGTATATGATGGTATGCAACGGTATATTGCAAATCCAGCTAAACCACTAAAAGTGCATATCAAAACAAGACTTCGGTTTCATACATCTAAACTTTTTCAGGTGATGTTTTCTAAAAAAGAACAAGCAGTATTTTCGGCTATAGAACTCGCTGAGGAGTTAGTAGGTGAGCATGACTTTACACAAGATATTATTCTTTCTATTTCTGTAGAAACATTACTTCAGAAATATCTTCAAAATGCAACCCGCTCGTATAAAAAACATGTTGATATTTTCTTGTATAAATCACAAGGTTATTCAATATCAGACATTTGTAAGAAAGTAGGTTGTTCAGATGTTTATGCGTATGATGCACTTAATAGTATCAAACGTTATCTTTATTCAAATGGACTATTTCAATGATACGAGTAAAGGATAAAGTATATATAACATCTAATAATAGTTCGTTATTGTTAGATCTTTCTACTTTATTTATTTATCCTAATCCCGAGTATCAAGAGAAGCAAAGATTAAACCTTTCAGTATACAATACCCCTATACAACTCAAGCACTTTCGCTTAGAATCAAACGGTTCCGCGAAAGTGCTTGTTGTTCCAAGAGGAGGTTTGCCAAAAGTAACAAAATTCTTAAAAGAAAGGTCTATTGCTTATCGTATACTTGATGAAAGAGAATCAGGTTATACTTGCGACATACAACTAGTAAACACACAACCTGAAGCACACCAAGAAAAAATCGCTGAAATGCTTATAAAAAATGAAGGTGGACTTATTGAAGCACCCCCAGGAGCAGGTAAAACTATAGCAATGTTGTATTTAATTAGCAAGTTAAAAACAAGCACATTGATTTTAATGCATGAACACAGATTGAAGCAACAATGGCTACAAGAAATACATAGTAGACTCTCGGGTTCATTCACATTAGGAGAGATAGATGGAGAAAAGAAAGACATAGGGGATATTACTGTTGCAATCATTCATAGTGTTTATCGTATGATTGAACAAGATAGTACATTCTTAAATAAGTTTGGAGTTGTAATTATAGATGAATGTCATCGAATACCTGCAACAATGTATCTAAAAGTACTTAATAATTTACCCTCTAGATACAGAATAGGTGTAACAGGTACAGTACAACGAAAGGACGGTAGAGAGATATTGCTGTATGATGTACTAGGGGAACCAATATATAAAATAACTGAATCATCAGTTAACCATAGAATTGTTTCATTTGATGTTAAACCAATTTATACAAACATAAACTTAGAATCACCTTGTATTGTAAGAAGAGGAGAATCTACTCTAGATTACACAAAATTACTAAGTTTTTTAGTTAAGAATGAAGAAAGAAATAGTATAATTTTAAATAATATTGAAGATTCAATACAGCAAGGTTATTTTCCATTAGTACTAACAGATAGGGTAAGTCACTCAAAGTACTTATATAATAAGTTGTGCGAAAAAGGGTATAAGGTTATCTTATTGATAGGTGAAACAAGAGCTAAAATGGATTGGTCTAAGATACGTGAAGATAACTCAATACAATGTATTGTCGCACAATCTCAAATTGCATCTGAGGGGTTAGATTTGCCAAAGCTATCTGCTATACATCTAACATGTCCTTCGTCAAATAAACCTAAGTTAAAACAAAAAATAGGGAGGATTAGACGTTATATGGAAGGTAAGAAAACTCCTCCACTTGTGTATGATTACATTGATAACAATGTCTATCTTGTAAATCCTTCCGGATCTATCTCATATGTATTAAGAAGTATTGGATTAATGCGCCTTAAGTACTATCGACAACTACAAAACGAATACACTTTGTAAAAAGTTACTTATCAAGGTAGGATTAGTTGGAAATGTATCAGTTTGATAACTATAACTATGTAAGTATACAAAAAGACGCAGAGAAACTTAGTTATGCAGATGGTTTAAAACTAAGTCGCAGTTTTCACTTTAGAAATAAATACCAAACTCTACTCTTACAAGAGTTTATACATAAAGCAGTTAAGACAGTACAGGATACTTCAGTACCAGAAGAAGAGTGCAAAAAAGCACTTGATTTCTTAGTAAAAGCTTATGAACCATTTATCCTTCTTGTAGCAAGAACTATCTTATCTGAAATGAGCTTTCCTGATGAATATGCAGATATGAAACAATATGTTTATGAAGCATTTATTTTACTTGTGTATAGATATAATCAATCTTGCTCATCATTTTCTTATTACATAAAAAAGTTTTTAAAGATGTATACAAAAGAATATATAAAGAAGTTTTTATCTTATTATGGACCAAGTGAAATTGTCGTAGATTCGATTACTATAAGTCTTATGCAATCTCCTTTTCAGCATATGAATTCTGAATCTATTCATAATATATCAATAGGAAATATTCTGCAGCAGGAGTATGTAAAGTTCATTGTACAGAGAGCTAATATAAGTAGTAGGAGAAATACAATCAGAGAAGTTTGTTATAGATTCTTTCTTGGTAACGATTCATGTAGCCAAATCTCTCAAGATCTAGGAATCACATATACGGCTGTATATCAAATAATTATTAAGATAAAATCAGAGTTGGCTGAATACTTATCAAATAGTCCATACTGTTCATATATTATTGATTTCAAACAGAAGAAATTATATGAAAAAGCAGTTTAGTTATTTAGAAGTCATCAAAGGTGAACTGTCTAGCTATGTAACACCTGATGTTCTTGAGAAATTTAGAATAAAGTGTGAATTTTACGATCTTGATATTAGAAGTGTTATAGGATACTTAATAATTTTATTTTCTGAGGGGAATGAGCTTGATCACTACTTTAATATTACAGAAGAGGATTCTATATTTTTTAAGCACAGAGGAATAGAGAATCATAATAATCTAAAAAAGAGAATATATTAATATGCCTTTAGGTGATAAACTTCTAGATACTTCTTATACTCCTTCAAAAGAGAAAGTAATTGAGATTAGTTCAATCTCAATTGTAAAATCAAAATGTCCTGTTAAGTTTACAAACGATCCTATTGAGTATTCTGAATCTGATAAATTTCTAGGTATCAAACTATTTCCTTTACAACGAAATTTTCTTGAAGATTTATTTAGTACGGATAGTCAAGGAAATCCTTTATATGATGAAGGTGTGTTTATTGCTGGTATGCGTGGTGGAAAATCTGTTCTAGCAGCTATCATTGGAACATTTCAGGCTCATAAACTATTAGCATATGATAATCCAGGGAAATCTTTAGGTCAGTTACCAGGTCAGAGAATTACAGTACAATGTATTTCTTCATCACAAGCACAAAGTAATGAAACAGCGTATGCAGCAATAGAAGCACTTTTAAAGAGTACATATTGGTGGCAACACTATATTGCATGGTTACAAGAAAGAGAGTTAGAGGAGTCAGGTAAGTATTCATTATTTTTGCAAACAAAAACCTCAATTGAATTTAGAGAAAAAAATGTTGCAATATTATCTCTTCATTCAAACTCTTCAGCGCTTGCAGGTAAAACATCAGCTTGTTGCATCTTTGACGAGCTATCTCGTTTTAATGTTGCAGAGAATGAACTACAAGCTAAGACACAATCAAGATCAGCACAAGCAGTATATAATACAGTATCACGTGCAGCTAAATCACTAAAACCGTTTTCTAAAGTAGTAACTATAACATCACCAATGTATGAAGATGATTATGGAATGCGATTACTTTATAGATGTGGTACAATCAAAGCAGGTTCACAAAAACATGTTATAATGCAACTTGCTTCACAAGTACCAACAAAGGTTCCAAGAATGATTGGATACCATGCTACAACAATGGAATTGAATCCAAACTTAACCGAAGAAGATTTTGCATCAGAAAAGATAGCTGCTTATGAAGCATATCGTCGTGACTATCTTGCTATACCCCCATCTGCTTCTAATCCATTCTTTGAGTATCCAGAGAGAGTTGCACAATGCTTTATTCAAAGAAAACCTACTGTGCTATTTGAAAATCAAATAATTGAACAAGCTGTATTTACAGATAAACTTGTGCAACGAAGATATGTTACTAAGAAAATTATTGAACAAGATTCACCACTATTGTATTCCACATATGTAATTGCTTGTGACCCTGGTGAGTCTGAAGACTCCTTTACAGTATGTATGGGTCATTATGAAATACCTGGTCAAGCACCAAAAACTTACTATGATGTGCAACAAGATCTAAATAAATCTGAAGAACTTAAAGTAAATAGAGAATTTAAAATAGTTATAGATTTTATCGAGGAATGGAAACCTGATAAATCTGAGAAAATCACAGTTTTGTTTGAAAATGTTGAAGAAATTATATTAACATTAAGTCAATACTACAATGTGAAAGATGTTGTATATGATACATGGTCTTCTGTGCAAAGCATACAGCGTTTGTTTGCTTCAGGTATTAACACAACAAAAATGAATTGTAATCTACAAATGTATCAAAACCTTAAAACACTGATGTATACAGGCTATATTACTATTCCTGAGAATAGTAAACTTTTAAAAGAACTTAAACAACTTGAGTTGATTAGAAATCAAAAGATTGACCACCCGCCCGACGGTTCAAAAGACCTTGCGGACGCTCTATGTAGAGCTGTGTGGTGGTTACAAAATAAAGTAATCTCAGAATCAATTGCTCCTAGTTTGCCACTTGGGTTGGGAGTACGATTTCCAACTAGTAGAACACTACTTGACCCCTTTGCAGATTTTTCAAGTGATAGCGAATATTCTCCATATGGAGCATTTGATACTATATTTTCTAAGAAGTCAACATTTGTGCATACTAATGTTATGCCAAATCTAGATCTAAAGAAAGGTTTCTAATGAGGGAATTTATAATTCTATTTCAGTACATGATTTTTGTTCCTTATTTTCTTGCAACTTTGGTTGCTTTTCTGATTTCATCTGTACTATATGTAGTGTATTTGTTAATTAGAAAGTCTGTTAAAAGTATAGAAGAACCGGTTGTAACATATTCTGAGTTTGTAAGTGTTATATGGGATATATACAAAAAGATTGTTAGTATGTTATTTTAATACTTTTGTTTTTATAATATATAACTTCCTTGCAAAAAGGTTAAGGAAAATTATTAACAATAACCATAGAAATTAATTTATAAGATGACAACGATATAATATATAAGCATAAAACGAGAGAGGAGAAAACATTTTGTTTAAAGAAAACAGAGTCCATGAAATACCAGAGCTTTTCTCTGAGAAGAATATACTGCTTGAGAATTTAAGAAAGAGATATGAGAAAAGCTGGGCAAAAGGATTTTACGAGGATGTATTTTGCCGGATTGATGAAACAGTATTTTCTGTATTGTATTCAGACAAAGTATCCCGACCAAACCTTCCGGTGAATATATATGTATCGCTTGAGATATTGAAAGAACTGTTTGGCTTTAGTGATGAGACAAAAACAAAAATTCAGGAGATTGCACAATATCTTTTCCGCATCAAAGTATTATTTGCTAATGATTCTGTGAGCAAGAGCAAGGCATATAAAATACTTACACAGCTGGTTGATGAGCAAATAGACAGCGGATTTGGAACATTTATTAGATACTTAGAGTATAAAGCAGATTGGTATGGAAAAACTCTTATCGTAGTTGACAGATTCTATCCAAGCTCCAAACTCTGTAATGTGTGTATATAAACGCAAACAATTGAAACTGTCTGATAGGTATTGGAATTGTCCTGAATGCAGGACATATCATGATAGAGATGTAAATGCATCTATAAACTTATACAAAGTAGGGATGGAACAGCCCGACTTCAAGCCTGTGGAGTATGCTCTGGTGGATGACCGTATCTCGAAAGGGATACCTAAAAAGCCATTATGCTGTGAAGCAGGAAGCCCTGCCTTCTACAAGGCGAGGTAGTTCACTAAGTCAATATGTAAATATTTTGTAACATAATAGTATCAGGAGTTATAACATGCGTAATTTGACTTTTTTCTCTTATTATACTGTATTTTTTCTTATTATAATTGTATGTGTGGTTAATTTATTTGATTGTACTTCATATCTAGGTACATGTATTTATACTACAATGATTGTATTCTCAATAATATTTTTATATTTTGGATATAATATTCATAAGAACTTAGTTTAGAATACTATAACTACTTCTATATTTATTTAAAGTAACAAAAAATTTTTAAGATATAGGAGTAGATGTATGGATGATACAAGATTGGAATTAGAAAATCTTGAAAATCTAGATGAACAAGATCCGGAATCGATTGTACATGCTATTAAAAGTTATGGCTCGGATATTGATAGTATGATCGAATTCTTGATCGATTATAATATTCTAGACGGTACAGAAAATGACACACTGATAATGTGCTTACAAGAATGTCCTGAGTTACAGCGTGTTGAGTTACTTAATGCAATTGAAGCAACCACACCTGATAATGAAGAGTATACTGCAATCTTACAGCGCATATTAGAAGATGTACCTATTTCAAATCAAACATTCCTACTTGAAACTATTTCAAGATTGGAAGAAGTAGGCGGTCTCAGTGGTGTCCCTGAGTTTGAAAACTATAAAGTATCTAAACTTAAAAAATTTAATAGTATATCTGGTTCTTTAAAGTGATGGATACTCAGAAGTATATAGATCAACTTGGTACATATGGGTTTGCGTCTTGTAGTGTAGTTACACTAGTTAATATGGTAGTTATTAGAGGTAGACACAAAGATAATAGCATTTTTTCTTGTACTGTACAAGTCTATGAAACAAGTCAAGACACCTATATGTTTAATATAGATCTACCTGGTTCTGAATTCTATATACAATCTAGATTGTATTATAACATATTTGATTCAAAAGCATTTAAATCCTATTGTACTGAAGGATTAAAACTGTGTGAAAAAGTAAAAAAATGTAGTACTATGTAACTAGTTAACAAAAAAAGCTGTACATTTTGTACAGCTTTCTTGTTTAATTGCTTTAACTTGATATAATATAATTACAATATGAAAGTAAATAGATTAATCGTGGTTTTTATACTTATAGCTAGTATAGCAATAGCAAAAGATATAAGAACATATATAATACCTAGATCGTATGTAGGTACATACTACACAAACAAATGTTCTAATGTTATAGAAGTGCATCCTACATATATCATTATATCTAACATAAAATATAATGTACATAGTTTAACATTTTCAGGGGGCAAGTTAATTATATTATGTGAGGGTAAGAAATATGCTATTGCTATCAGCTGTTACATTAATCAACAAAGACAGCGTAAAGTTATCATCTTAGATATAGACTTACAAGAAAACATCTTCTCAGATTTCTGCTCAATCAAGTGAGTTATAATGAATACATATACAAAAATACGCTATATAGTAGTGTATCATCTTACACTATTCTTCTTTTTCGTAACTACAATATATCCTACTATCATATATGATCCTGATGTAGAATATCAAATCTATAAAAAAATTTATCCTTCTTGTAAATATGAAACATATTTGTTAGTAAGAAAGTATAGTAAGATATATAATATAAATGTAGCAATATTACTCTCATTAATCAAAGAAGAGTCAGATTTCAATCCAAAAGCTGTCTCTTGTACCGGTGCTATAGGATTGATGCAAGTTATGCCTATACATGTATTCTCTACAGGAGAGAATTTATTTGATGAGGATATAAATATACGATATGGTACAAGATACTTTGTTACTTGTTTAAAGGTTGCAAAAGGTAATTATGTAGAAGCTGTTAGAATGTATAATGCAGGAATATATTCAAATAGAGCAACATATAAGAATTGGGCTTATGTGAGGCGTTTTGAGTCTAATTTGCAGAAAGATTTAAAAGAGTACGAAAAAGTATTTTGGAGTATACGATGAAAGAAAAAATTATTTTTATCTTTTTTGTATTTTTATTTATGTCTCTTGTTTCATTGTCCTTACTTATTGTAGCAAATGTTTCAAAGAACTTTTTTATACAGCGTATACAATATGCATATCGCATGTTATTAGCTTTTTATAGTAAGTCCAAGTTAACATTATATCTAATATGTAAATTATTTTCAGTTAGAAACTCTATATTAGCAGAGTTGATATTTACAATATATGTTTTTATGTATAAACATTATTATCAGGATTATGAAAACTGGGGATATGATACAGCGTTATTTCCCAACGGTAAAGGAGATTTAGCAAACTTATATTTGTGGATTATAATAACACGACCAATCAACTATAACCTTGCCGCACAAATCTCTTATGATGAAAAATCCCAATCTATCATATATCTTGGTACATGTTTCAAAGGAATTCGTTATCATATAAATCAACAAGGTGCGCTTGTTATTAAACCTAGTGATACAGGTGAGTGTAGTTATGCAGAATTTCTCAAGCTACACACTAAAATCTATCAAGAACTTTATAAGCTTGATAAAGAAAAGTGTATGTGGTTGATTGATAGAAGAATTATACTAGGTTTATAGATACCTAAACCAACCAAAGCGTTTTCTCATTTTAGTATAACCAAAGTTATGTTGGTGTAGGTATGCTTCTTTCTCAAATGATGTAGCAATGTATGCTACATCCCAGCTTTTATATATAATACATTTAATTAAGAACTCTATAACATACCATACATAGAAGAAAAGAATTAAGCATTCCTTCTGTTGTTCTATATGAATGTATTCATGATTTAATATAATATCTCTATGTTTCGGATCTATTTGATTAAATTTTCTCTTATTAATAAAAATAAATGGAAATAACGTTATTCCTAGATACTTAAAACATGAGGGGAAGTTAACTGTATATATGTATACTTTCATCGTACTTGTACCTCAATTAGATTTTTTACTGCTATATCAATTTCTTGTAATATGCTAAGTATATCATTAGTAAATACAAATGCTTTAAAAATGATTTCAGGATGCTCAAACATGATGTAAATATTGCGTAAATCTACTGGTAATAATAGTATACTTTCGTTTTCACACAACTTTAGTAATTCTGAAAATAATTCAGATGTTTCCATTACTTGTATTGCACTGTCAAGATCAGCTGTATACATGATAGCTGTATTAGTTTTATCTACAGGTGTTTGATTTCTACTTGGTATATATACAGAAGTATTTTCTGGGAATGTATGCTTAAACTGTTCTAATGTTATGTTTAGATCTTCTACATTTGGAATAATAAGATCACATATAAAGATAGCAGAATTATCTGTTATCTCAACCTTCCAAGAATCATTTTGATACTGTGTATGTAGTTTTTGTGTTAGTAGCTCAAAAGGTGCAATTGTTGAAGGTAATGTATCTAGAAGTTGAATATAGCTATCTACATCAATAATGTTGCTAAGTAGCTCACCTACAACAGTCTTAATAACTTCAGGTGATATAATATTTGTAGTAGTATCACAAGCAAGTTTAAGTAAAACACGTAAATCTTTATGATCTTTAAGTGCTTCACTATTAGCTAACATGTCTTTCAATGATTGATCTGGGTTGCACTCAAGAAAGTAGTGTATAACTTCTTCATTTACAGCAGCAGGTACATTTAGTATAATAGTAACAAGATTTGAAGGTTGTGTAATATCTAAACTTTTAAGATAGTTTACAATCTCCCTTCCTTGGTCGTCAAACTCAAAGTTTTCGTTTAATATATCAATCACATATTCTACTAAATCAGAATCTGCATGCTGATCTATTGTCTCAAGCAACCCTGCAGGTATTAACTCTGGTGCATTAGTTAGTTCATATTCATACCCATATTCTTCAAGGTAGTCCCTTGTTATTTGCTCTAATATGTCTTGCTTAGTTGGTAGATTCATTACTATCTCCTATATATAAGTTATAGTATTCAGTAACTTATATCAAATCTTGTAATTCCAGGTGGTTTTTAAGTGTATTACCTATATAACTTCTTATTATGTTAGTTAGATAACAATCAAGAAAATAGTCAATAATTTCTGCGCTCAGAGCAGCTATACATATTTCTTGTCCGCTAGATACATGCATTGTTATCTCCTATATTATACATAAATATAGAATTATAATTATAAATGTTAATAGTTGAGATAGAGCTAGTTTGTGATATAATACTTATTTAAGCGCTTGTTATTTCTATATTTATATATGATTGCATGAGGATTAGAGATGAACACAGAACCGATTTCTTTCTTTGAAATTGCTTATTTAATACGAAAGATACGAGAATGGGTATTAACGCAGAATATTGAAGCAATATATGGTGTACCACGTGGAGGGTGTGTACCTGGTGTTATGCTAAGCCATATTACAGGATTACCTTATCTACCTACACTTGATAGTACTTCATATACGTCCATATTAATTATTGACGACATTGCTGATTCAGGTAGAACCATTTCTTTATTAAAAGAGATGTATCCAGCATATCCTATTGTAACGCTATATAGGAGATATAATTGTCCCGTACATGTTGATTTCTATGGTAAAGAGGTTAATCATGACAAATGGCTTGTCTTCCCTTGGGAAAATTTTTAGTGTAAGGTATATAAATGAACGTATCTGATTACATACTACTATTTGCAGAAAATTTTTTGTCTTATGATATTCATAAAGATGCTATCAGCGATCTACCAGAAATTGTATACAAGTTAGTTGTTAACAAAGTTAGGTTTAAGCCAGATAAGGACAATATAATTAGTATTGCGCAATCATATCCACATCTTGTAGAAGATTTATTTTATACGTATTCCAGAATAGTTGGAGTTACTACATTATTGAATCAGCTTGAAACCGGTAGTATGTATACAATACCTTCTCTCAGAGAAGCAGCAAAAGAAGTTGCACAAAAGAAAATTGTACCGTATGTTGTTAAACATATTGATAACTATCAAGGAGAACTATTTGAGTATGAGTGATGCTGATTACATTATGCGATTTTTCAACATGTTTAGATCTAACGTATTAAGCAACTATCGTATTGCAACTATGTTTGCGAACGTAAAGCGTAGTATTGTTACAAGAATACTAGAAGAATATCAGCAACAACCTTTTGAAGTAAGACGAAAGATACAAGATGAAGTTGTAGCAAAAACTAACAACTTTTACGCTGATGCAGCAACACAGATTTTTAAGTTATATGTTGCAAAAACATCTCCTTCACACACTATTGCAGTATGTAAAGAGAAAGAAGAACCTAATTATAGTGTTTTTGAGAATATAATGAATCAACTACAAGAAGCTATATATACTAAGATAAAAGAGTTAATAAAAAGAAATCTACCTGTATACATCAAAGAGACGACTGTGACGAATGAAGAAGGTTGGTTTCCTGAGCCGAGGTTAAACAGAAAGAAAAAAGTTGTAAGAGATGCGTTTTAATACTCCTAATATCTAAAGGTGTGTATGAGAGATTTGTTGAAATGTATTACTGCTAGTTTAATTACTACACTAAGTATATTCTTTTGTACATCATTTGCACATGCTCCGTTACAACAGACGCTTCATGTAAGAGTTACAGCATATTGCCCTTGTGCAGAATGTAATACTAAGAGATGGGAGAACAAAAGTGCTACACACTTTCTGTTAACTGCTTGGTATCATACGTTAAAAGCGCACAATCTAGAAGGGTGTGCTGTTGACAACAATGTCATTCCTTTAGGTTCTCTTATTATCTATAACGGTAAACGTTATATCGCCATTGATACAGGAGTTAAAGGTAAGCATGTTGATGTGCTAGTATTACATCATAACGATACAATTGCGTTTGGAGCATATGAGAATCAAGAAATCATTGTGTACTATGACACGTTGTTATTTTATTATGTTAGACAATGTTTGCAGAATACATCGTTATAAATGATTATATGGATTCAAGACTGGAAAAAAATTTTACACACTTACACGTTTTTGATATAATATTATCTATGTAAGGATATGCTGAGTGAGCACCCTCCTGCTAACAATAGCCTCCAAATCATCGTATACCTCCTTTTATACCACTTTATAAGCAGGAGGGTTTCTTTTTTAATACAAAGAATTATACAATACTTTTTTGACGTAATATTGTAACTAATGTATTAGCCGCTACGTTTCCTGCTAGATTATGTACATACTATAATTCTAGTAAAACGTTGTAGATGAAAAGTAATGTATGAGTGTGGCGGCTTTGTTACCCCTACTGTGATACATAAATGTTCTCGTCTTGATTGTAACTGTTATAATCATGTAGATAATAGAACTGCTATGATATGCATTGGAAAAGTAGTGAATAAAAAGAGTGTGAAAGAAAACACTACCCCATGTATTTGAACTTGAATTAACGTGCTTGTGATGTCTTTGATACTATTGAGTGTGTATTTTTGTACTATCTCTATTAGCTTTCTCTTATAACTGTAATACTGTTACGCGTTTGATACTGCAATGTGTGTATGAGCGAGTGTGTGGTGAAAACTACCCTATCTCATATACTTCTCTGTACATGTACGTGTATACGTAGTATTATAACCCCTGCCATACTGTGTTGTAAAGCAGAGTGAAAACATTAAAAATATTTTTTCGCATTTTCTGCGAATATGAAATAACGTGAATCTTCAAAATGGCTATTTTTTGTGCGGGGCGTGAGTTTTTATACTACTTGTGCAATAAGCTACATTACTAATAATTCGTAACGTTTTCTGAAGTACAGTGAAACACTAATTTTCTTTGTTTTTGTGAGTATGAAGCAGAGTGAAACTTCAATTTTTTATTTTCTATGTATCTCTATTTTCTATGTATATAAGCAGAGTGAAATTTCAATTTTTTTATTTTTATGCATTTTTATCTCGTATGTATGTAAGCAGAGCGAGATTTTGACTTTTTATTGTATATGTATATACAGAGTGAAAGTTCAGTTTTTTATTTTTTATGTGTATGAACAAAGTGCCATTTTAATTTTTTTATCATATGAATGTAAATAGAGCGAAACTCTAATTTTTATTTTTTTATGTATATAAACAAAGTGAAACTTCAATTTTTTATTTTTATAAGTTTTTTATTTTTATAAATGTAAGCAGAGTGAAACCCCAATTTCAATTTTTACTTTTATAAATGTAAGCAGAGTGAAACTTTAATTTTTTATTTTATAAATACAAGCAGAGTGAAACTTTAATTTTTATTTTTTATGTATATGAATAGAGCGAGATTTTGATTTTGTATTTGTATACGTGTAAGCAGAGTGAAACTTCAAAAAAATTTTCGCAGACGAGGGAAAGGTGGGGTCCCACCACTACACCACCACCCCCTACAACCTATACCCACCACATTTCTCATACCCATAAATTTCGTATTATAATATATACGTTTATTTTAATCAACAATTTTATTAAAATAAAATCATATTTTATAATACCAATTAAATACATTATTAATACCAATTAAATATGGTATTAATACCAATTAAATACGTTATTATTGATAGTTTATTTATTTGATTTTTTTTTAGCTATAAATAGATTATTATTAATAGTTTATTTATTTGATTTTTTTAGCTATAAATAGATTATTATTAATAGTTTATTTATTTGATTTTTTTTAGCTATAAATAGATTATTATTAATAGTTTATTTATTTGATTTTTTTAGCTATAAATAGATTATTATTAATAGTTTATTTATTTGATTTTTTTAGCTATAAATAGATTATTATTAATAGTTTATTTATTTGATTTTTTAGCTATAAATAGATTATTATTAATAGTTTATTTATTTGATTTTTTAGCTATAAATAGATTATTATTAATAGTTTATTTATTTGATTTTTTAGCTATAAATAGATTATTATTAATAGTTTATTTATTTGATTTTTTAGCTATAAATAGATTATTATTAATAGTTTATTTATTTGATTTTTTTAGCTATAAATAGATTATTATTATTAGTTTATTTGTTTTTATTTATATCTTTACTTAAAGGAATATTAGTAGGTTTATATATAAAGGTTGTCTTCTTCTTCTCCTTTTTATTTTATCAGCAAGAAACGTTTTTCACACCACCACCGGTGGGTGGTAGGGTATTAAATTAATTTGATACTATGGTGGTGGTATATTAAATTCATTTGATGCCCTTCCCTGGAAGGGGTATTAGGAGAGTTCGATTCTCTCATGGGCGTATGCTCCTTTAATGGAGCAAAACATTATTTTAAAGGAGTTTTAATATGGATAACAATATAGTTACTTTAGTTCGAGGATATGATAAGTTTATATGGACAAAGCAGGGATCTCCTGCTGTATGGGAATATGGCGGAAGTCGTCAGTATGAGGGCGAATCGCAGATTATCTGTGATTCTAACGGTAACCGAATGAAACCGATGTTTATACCAAAACACACTCGCAATAATTCCAACCACGCTTTGTTTATTGTTAGAAAAGGTGACTACATTATAAAATGTAAGCACCATCGGTTCGAGTATATAATTCAAGTACTAAGAGTGGAAGGAATGTATCAGGATTATTTAGAGTGTGTGTTAGAGTATGAAACATCCACAAACGCGGACATACCAGATTTTCTGAAAGCTGCTGTTAATGCCGCAATCAGAAAGGCAGGGATGTACAAATGCCATCAGGCAATGTACACGATTTAATGAATTGATTTCAGAGTGTTATGCACTCAACACTCTCTGCCCAGAATAGAATTAGAGAGGTGCAAGTCCTCTCCTGGGCACATACTTCATCAAAGAGTAACAAGGCAAAAACAAAAATAAATAGGTTTTTTACAGTATTTGATATATATTATATATATATGCAATACTCTTTGCCCAGAATAGAATTAGAGAGGTGCAAGTCCTCTCCTGGGCACATGCTCCTTTGATGGAGCAAAATTATTTTAAAGGAGGCTACTATGTCTAAAAAAAGCAAGGTGCGTGAGGCGTACAATTTACAAGAACAAATAAAACAGCTCAGGGCTGAGTTGAAGGAGAAAGAGGAGCGTTTCAAAATGCTCTGTGAAAGTATTATTGAAAGTAAGGAAGAAGATAGCAAATACAAATTGATAGTGAAGGAAATCAGGATTCGTTCCATTCCTTCAACATATAATGAAGAATTTATCAAGAGAACACAAGCGTGGGCTGCTTTATCAGTAAGTATCACAAAATGTGATACTCTTGGGCTTACGAGTAGGGTTATGGATTTAATTGAAGTAAGCTTTAGAAAACAATACATAGTAGTACAAGAAAACTAGCCCTGCTGGTGCTAAAGGAGGGTTCGATTCCCTCCAGGGCACATGTCTCCAGTTGGAGGCAAATTTAACAAAGGGGGTTTGTATGTATATAAAAGTCTGTCTACGTACTGTACTGAGTGTCTTGGAAAGGGAAGCTAACGCTAACAAAGAAGCTAACATATTCATCACAGAAGAGCTTACAAAAGGGGTCACTACACTCTTACTTAAATCTCTTAAAGAATATCTTGCAAGGGACGAGTATCCCAGTTTCTTCAGGACAGTGTTCAAGTTGTACAAATCATCTAAACAAAAGCAAGACATCTTGCATACGGCAAAGAGCAAGATTGAAACTGCGATTCAAAAAGATCCATTCGTCACCTTAACTAATCTGGTGAGTTCCAAATCATTTTCTGGTGAACTTCACAAGAAGATAGCGGTGCTCTTGTTCACAGTATTCTTTAAGTTGGATTTGAAGAGTGAGATGTCTACTGATGAAATACACAGCTTCATAGGGTTAGCAGATACTCTTGATATAAAGCTATCTCCCGAACAAGCATACATGCTATACAAGCAGTATAAGGAGTATCAATTTAATAGCAGTATGAAAGAGGTTGCTAGTAGTAAATACCTCTACAGGTATTTTTCAGAGGAGATGAAAAAACAAGAACTTAACTCGACCTCAGTACAAAGTCTCATCTTCTGTGTCTTTAGTGCTGATGATGTTGACCTTAGAGGCGAGAATATTGAAGATATCATCTGTCCTTTACTTAGGCACAAAGGATGGGAGGAGTACGAGCGTAAGATACGTACCGTATATCACCACACACTTGATTTAGTAGAAGACGCTATGCGTAGCATATGTGGCAGCATTATTCACTCCTCTACTAACATAAATGATAGAGAAAGAGGACCATTAGCAGCAGAGGTTATTGACATACTGTGGGAAAATACGCACATCTTCAGGCCACTGTTTATTATGCAGACAACAGATCTTATGCTACGAAATATGTTAGACTATCCAAGGCCTGAATATAGTGAGATTTTACACAAAGCGTATAAACTAATGGTTAAAGCTACTGTGCTACACAGGTTAGAAAAGTAGCCCTGCTGGTGCTAAAGGAGGGTTCAATTCCCTCCAGGGCACATGTCTCCAGAGTTGGAGGCAAATTTAACAAAAGGAGTTTGTGTATGGTAGGAATCAAAAAAGCGTTACACCTTGTGAAGTTAGCTTTAACTACTCCGGGTCTTCCTCCTGTAATGCTGTGGGGACCATCTGGAATAGGGAAGTCAACGATCGTTAAACAGATAGCAGCTGAAGAGTTAGATCTTCAGCTCATTGATCTACGGGTATCTCTCTTAGAACCCGTAGATCTAAGAGGGGTTCCAACTATAGCAGATAACAAAACAGTGTGGAAAACACCTGTGTTTCTTCCCACTACAGGGAAAGGTATTCTCTTCTTAGATGAGATTAACTTAGGCTCAAAAGAGGTTTTACATTCCCTGTACCAGTTGGTTCTGGACAGAAAGTTAGGAGAATACAGATTACCCGACGAATGGAAGATAATATGTGCAGGTAATAAGCAGAGTGATAAAGCAGGTGTAACACAAATGCCTGACCCTCTAATTCGTAGATTGCTTCACATTGAAATTGAAGCAAGATTAGAGGACTTTACTGAGTATGCAGTAACGCGAGACATAGATAGCAGAGTTATAAGCTATGTCTTGTGGTCAGGCAAACTGATCGAGCCTCCTGATGCGTTACAAAGACCTACTTGCAATCCAAGAAGTTGGGAGTGGGTCAGCAATTTGATTAAGCATCACAAGGAGATTAACACAGAGCTTATTGCAGGTCTCATAGGGTCAGGAACAGCTCTTGAATTTACAGAATATGTAAAGGTTTCTGAGGCTGTCCAGCCGAAAGAATTGATTAACAACATCAGTAAGTTCAAAGCACTTGAGCGTTCCTTGCAGTATGCCGCAATAGTTGGCATCTGCAATGCAAGTGAGATTGAGACCAGAGCTAAGGTAAAATTCTTTTCGCATACAGATATTCCTTCTGAGTTATCTGTACTTGGAATGAGGATATTATATGCGAAAGAAGGAGGAAAACTCCTAAAGATTCAAGAGTTCTCCTCTTGGGTTACAAATCACGGGGATGTACTTCTCTAACAATCCTTGTGTGTAGCCTGCCTGGTTGGGTTCAAGGAGAGGTTCAATTCCTCTCTCGGGCTAATTGCACTCTCTCAAGGAGTGTAACATTATAAAAGGAGGGCTGTATATGAAAAAAGTATCAAAAGCGATCGTAAGGGTGCTTAGAAAGCATCCATTTTACGGTCATTTACTCCTTCAACTTCCAATAGTGGCGGATGAAAATATTCCTACTGCTTGCACGGATGGGGTGCAAATAAAGTACTCTCCAAAATTCTTCGAGGAAATTTCAGATGAAATGGTAGAGAAGGTACTGGAACATGAAGTGTTGCACATTGTTCTACAGCATCTTCCGCGCCTTGGTAATCGAGATATGCTGGCGTGGAACATTGTAACTGATCTCGTCATAGAGCACATACAGAACGGGGAACAAAAAATCCCCTCGGCGGAAGAACTCTACCGTGAGCTCATGAAAAAAGTAGATCAGCAGAAGAAAAAAGGTGCAAATAGTGGTAGTGGTAACGGTAATAGCAAGAACAAAGGACAAAGCAGCACAAATAGTCCGCTAAAAGATGAAGAAGCAAAGAAAGCTGTGGAGAAATACAAGAAAGGAGATGGTGGTGAACATCAAATTGCTCCTGCTCCTTCTGAACAGGCGTATGATGATATAACAAAAAAGATTGTGCGAGCTGCAACACAAGCAAAGATGGATGGAAGTTGGGGGTCAAATCTACCTGATCCAATCAAACAGATCATTAACAAACTAATAGCTCCTCCAAAAGTCAGGTGGCAAGATGTTCTTGCGTCTTATCTAACTAATCATCCAGTATCATCCTGGTCAATACCTAACAGAAGATACATCTCTCAAGGATTATATCTTCCTGGAAAGGCTAAACTTGACCAGATGTTAGATAATGTAGTTATCTGCTTAGATGTATCTGGTTCGATTAGTCAAGAGGATATGCATGATTTCATTTCTGAGGTCCTGTATCTTCTTAGAGAATACAAACTGCAAGGAACAATATTGCAGTTTGATGTAAAGATCAGGAAGGTTGATGTAATAGAAGAATCAACTGAACCTGAATCGATAAGCTTTAGATTTGGTAATGGAGGTACAGATTTTAACGTTATATTCTCCTACCTCAGTAATGAAATGATCAATCCCTCACTTGTTATAGTTTTCACTGACGGAGATGGTCCTTATCCCAAACCAGATGCAGTAGATGTACCAACCATCTGGGTCATAAATAATGAGGACCATAAAGCTCCGTTTGGTGTAACTGTTGGTGTAACTGTTTCATACTAATGCTCTGCTGGTGCTTACAGGAGGGTTCGATTCCCTCCAGGGCACATGTCTCCAGTTGGAGGCAAATTTAACAAAGGGGGTTTGTATGAGCATAAAACCTAAGATTCAAGATGTACTCAGGATATTGTGGAAAGAGGTTGATGGCAATGATTCAGCTACAGAATTTGTTGCAGTGGAACTGGCACACCAACTTTCTACTGTGCTAATCAGTATTCTTAAAAGTCAATTTGAGAGCAACCTTCCATATCCAACTCTGTTTGAGACAGAGTTTAAGTTGTACAAATCAGATGCACTCAAGCAAAAGATTGCTACTGATCCTGATTCAATAAAGGACAAGATCTACAATGCAGTTAAGGTAAAGCCATTCTCTACAAAGGGCAAGATCTACAATGTAGTTGAGGTAAAGCCATTCTCGGTAGTGGAAAAGATATTGAGTTCAAAGGTGCTGTATAGTGATTCTCATGTGAAAGTTGGACACGCTTTGATCATGACACTGCTTAATCTGTACAAGAATCCTGAAATACGTTTACAAAATCACCTCTCTCTTGTTGATTTAGAAAAGATTGTGCTATTGCTAAAAGATATGAGTATGAGTCTGCCTGCTGAAGATGCATATGCATTATATCAACGGTGCGAGGAAGATGCAGACTCTTATGTATACTCATCTAGAACTCCTCTTGAGTACATTTATGAACACCTGTCAGAAGAAATGAGACAGCGTGAATTTGAATCAGACTCAATAAGAAGTCTGGCTTTGTGTGTATTTGGGGTAGCAGGTTGCCATTCCTACCCTACAGAAGCCATTTGCAAACTAATCAACCACAAAGGTTGGGTAAGGCTTTCAGAGAACGTAGCTGGTACGCATAGGTCCTCTCTTCACTACATAGAAGAAGTTATGGTATATATGTGTAAGAAGGACGAAGTAGTTAATCAATCTGTTATCAGTGCGTTCCGTGAAAATGTACACCAGTTCAGGCCTTTGTTTATATTGGAAGCAATGGGAAATATAATAAGAACCATATCATATTTCCCAAAGCCTGAACATGCGGAGGTTCTAACTACCGCACATAGCTTGTTAGTACAAGCCGCTGTAGTACAGAACCTACAGAACTAGCCCTGCTGGTGCTAGTAGGAGGGTTCGATTCCCTCCAGGGCACATGTCTCCAGTTGGAGACAATATGTAACAAAGGAGGGCGTGTATGTTAGAAGAAGAGTGTATACGAATTGCTCACTTCTGTATGCTATTACGAGATTTACCTTCTGTTGAGAGTGAGGTTTATGATGCAGTTGCAGACAAACTGTTTACTAGTCTACAAGAATATGGGTGGTCAGATAAGTATGAGATTTTTAAGATTACAAAAGATGATGATCTTGCAGATGAAAGTATAAAGATGCGCATACGAAATCTTATACCTGTAGTGTGTGAGGAAGTATTCAAAAAGTGGGGAGTAGATGGTTCTAATGCACTAGCTACTGCACTATACACATTCGCCTTATCTCTAAGTAAGCTTGGAAAAGATGAGTTCAAGTATAGTAGTAACACTTCAAGGTATAGCTACACGCATGTGTACCTAACGATTGAAATGCTCCAGTTAGGTTATACTAGAGTGCTTAATACGCTAGACACTCGCTCTCTTCTTGCACTTATGAAGTTAGCTGCAACTTCTGGTATGCAAGGTCATGACTTGGCAGTGTGCTTATGGTATATAACAGGGATTTACATTGACAAAAGAACAACAAGACTTAAATCCCTTGCAGAAGAGATGATTGATGAATTGTTTGATAACTCTACTGATAACGAATTATTTACTTCCTTTATATGTTATTTAAGTATAGGTAAGCTTGAAAGATTATTTAAGCATCCTATATGGTTGCAAGGAAGTAACGGTTCTAAGAAGAGAGCTTTAGAAGCTACAGGGCATGAAATCAAAAAGTTAATACAATCATCTGGCCCACAACTAGATAAGTCTATAGGGGATAAACTTTTAGAGATGTTACATGATCTAGATGTACTGATTATGCAGTACAGTCCTCTCAGTGACTTTCAAGATCTTGTAAGCACACTCCTTACTCAAATTGCTTATATTCCTAATGAAGTAGCAGTTGAGTTGTTTAACAAGATACATTCAATTTATCGTGTTATTTACTTCGCATGTAGACTAGAAAACTAGCCCTGCTGGTGCTTACAGGAGGGTTCGATTCCCTCCAGGGCACATGTCTCCAGTTGGAGACAAATTTAACAAAAGGGGTTTTGTATGAGCGTAAAAAGTAAAATACGGGATGTTTTCGAGCTCGTACAGGAAGTAGCTGAGAGTAGTGAGTCAGCTAACAAGTTCATTACAGAGCAGTTAGTAGAAAATCTTGCAACACTTCTTACTGATATTCTCAAGAGTTGTCTTGAAGAAGAAGATGCACCATACCCAAGCCTGTTTGAGACAGAATGTAAGCTGTATAAATCAGCAGATCTTAAACAGCGCATCGCTACTGATCTGAAATCTGTGCGTAACATTATCAAAAAGAAAATCAGCACAGGAGTATCCTATATGTTTGAGAAGATACTGAATTCAAGGTCTCTTCCTTCTGATACTCCTAAGAAGATTGCAGATATCTTAGTTACAATTCTTGTTGAAGTGGATTCCGAATTTATGTATAGTCCTGCTAGGTTACGAATAGTTGTGGACTTGTTAGAGGAGTTAAACATAACATTAACTCCTGCGTATGCCTATGCTTTGTATAATAGGTGTACAGACTACGCTTTCTCAGACAAACACTCTTTACTATACATATACAGATGCCTCTCAGAGGAAATGCGGCAGAAGGAGATGGAGGCAAGTTCAGCCAAGAGCTTAGCGCTTTGTGTTTTCGGAGTAAGTATAAACGAACCGTACATTAAAGAAACTGTTTACAGTTTGCTCCAACACAAAGGGTGGGAGGCTTTTACATCGTTCCTTAATGCTGCACCATACCGGCACTTCACCCAGATGGTAGAATCTGACATAGTTTATATGTGTGAGCAAATCTCAGACCTCACAATCATTCAAATATTGCGCGAGAATGTGCATCAGTTTAGACCTAAGTTGATTATAGACGTAGTAAAGCGTATAATAGCTGAAGTAGTAGATAGGCCAAAACCTGAATATAAAGATCTTCTCGTGCAAGCATACCAACTACTGATAGAGGCAACTGTATTAAGGAATCTTTATAAGTAATAGCTCTGCTGGTGCTATTAGGAGGGTTCGATTCCCTCCAGGGCACATGTCTCCAGTTGGAGACAATATGTAACAAAAGGGGGTTTGTATGAACACAAAACCTAAGATTCAAGATGTATTCAAGATACTGAGGGAAGAGGTTGATGGCAATGATCTAGCTACAGAATTCGTTGCCAAAGAACTAGCACATCAACTTTCTATCGTACTGATCAGCATTCTCAAAGCACAGTTTGAGAACAACCTTCCATATCCAACTCTGTTTGAGACAGAGTTCAAGTTGTACAAATCAGATGTACTTAAACAAAAGATTGCTACTGATCCTGATTCTATAAAGGACAAAATCTACAATGTAGTTAAGGTAAAACCATTCTCGATAGTGGAAAAGATATTGAATTCAAAGGTACTGTATAGTGATTCTCACACAAAAGTTGGGTATGCTGTAATTAGAACAATGCTTGAGCTGTACAAGAATCCTGAGATACATTTACAGAATACTCTTTCCTTTTTTGATTTAGGAAAGATTGTGGCATTGCTAAAAGATATGAATAAGAGTCTGTCTGCTGAAGATGCCTATGCATTATATCAACGGTGTGGGGAAGATGTAAGGCACTATACATATGTATCTAGGACTCCCCTTGAGTATATCTACGAACACCTGTCAGAAGAAATGAGACAGCGTGAATTTGAAGCAGACTCAATAAGAAGCCTTGCCTTGTGTGTATTTGGGGTAGCAAACTGTCGTCCATACTCTATAGAACTTCTTTGCAAACTAATCAGTCACAAAGGTTGGGCAAAGCTTTTAAAGGACACAGCTACTATGAATAGTTCCTCTCTTGATTTCATAGGAGAAATCATGGTGGCTAACATATGTAGCGTTAATGAGGCAATTAATCAAGCTGTTATTGACGCATTCCGTAACAATCTCCATCAATTCAGGCCTTTGTTTATACTAGAAGCAATGGGGAATATAATAAGAAGAATATCACATTCTCCAAAGCCTGAATATAAGGAGGTTTTAAATAGCGCATATGAATTGTTGATGCAAGCCGCTATAGTGCAGAACTTACAGAACTAGCCCTGCTGGTGCTACAGGAGGGTTCGATTCCCTCCAGGGCACATGTCTCCAGTTGGAGACAATATGTAACAAAGGAGGGCGTGTATGAACACAAGAAATAGGATATGGAGTGTTTTCCAGCTTGTACAGGAAGTAGCTAAGAGTAGTGAGTCAGCTAATAAGTTTGTTACAAAGCGGTTAGTTGAAGATCTCGCAACACTTCTTACTGATATTCTTAGCATAACTCTTGAGAAAGATGTGCCATATCCAAGTCTGTTTGAGACGGAATGTAAGTTGTATAAATCATCAAATCTCAAACAGCGTATCACAACTGATCTGGAATCTGTACGTAGCATCATTAGAGAGAAAATTAGTGCAAAAACATCAGGTATGTTTGAGAAGATATTGAATTCAAAATCTCTACCTCTTGATACCTTTAAGAAGATTGCAGATATCTTGGTTACAATTCTTGTTGAAGTGGATGCTAAGTATACTCTCTCTAATCTAAGAACAATTATAGCTATGTTAGATGAGCTAAAGGTAACATTAACTCCTCATGATGCTTATATGCTATATAACAAATGTACAGACCAGTTTGTTGTGATGGACAAGTCATCCTTAGCCTACATATACAAATGTCTATCAGAGGAAATGCGGCAGAAGGAGATGGAGGCAAGCTCAGCCAAGAGTTTAGCGCTTTGTGTTTTCGGAGTAAGTACAAATGAACCGTACACTAAAGAAACTGTTTACAGTTTGCTCCAACACAAAGGATGGGAGGAGTTCACATCTTTCATCAAGAACTCACCATATCAACATACAACTCAAATGGCAGAACAGGATGTGATTGATATGTGCATAAACATGGCAGACCTTACAATCATTCAGTTGTTGCGAGAAAATGCACATCAGTTTAGGTCTATCGTGATTACAGAAGCAATGGAACACATAATAAGGAAATTTATCAAGGTACCAAAGGCGGAGTATAGAGATGTAATCACACAAGCCTATGATTTGCTAGTACAGATAACTGTACTAGACAATCTTGCTTAATACAGTAGCCCTGCTGGTGCTTACAGGAGGGTTCAATTCTCTCCAGGGCACATGTTTCTACTTATTCTTAACAAGTATGCTTTTAGTAGTAAGCCAAATACTAGCTACAAATGCTATATGCTGTATGTAGCTTTAAAGCTAGAATTGCAGAAAAAAGTAAGTACAAGTTTAACAAACACGTACTATACTATACAATAGCAACAATATGTTCTACTGGTGTTTTTAAGAGGGTTCGATTCCCTTTAGAACACATTGTCTCTATATAGAGACAAAATTTACAATAAGGAGAAAGCGTATGCTTACAAGAAAGTCAGTCCCAAAATTAAAAACAGTGTATGCAGTACAGCAAGAAGTACAAGCCCTGCGCAGAGCGCTCAAAGAGAAGGAGCAGGAACTGCGAGCTATGTATGAGGCAATTGAAAGTGCTGGGATTAAAGAAGAGAATGGTCATGAGTTCGTCATTAAAACAATTGAGGTACGGAATATCTCAGATCCTCAAGAATTCATTAATCGCACAAATGAATGGCGAGCTCTTTCGGTAAGCATCAGCAAAGCTGAAGTACTCGGTGTGCTTCCAAAAGTGCAAGATCTGATTGAAGTAACCACACGCAAGTCATACGAAGTAAGAGAGCGTATTAAGTAGTATTAACACACCTGGCGTAGTTATATAACTATGCCAGGTGCATATTTTTTTTAAGGAGAAAGATTATGAATATTGAAGAGAGATTCAGGAAATGTTTTTACTTACAACCTCAGTTCTTTATTACACAAGACAATAAAGGCAAGTATGTATTAGACAAAGAAACGTTTATAACATTCTTGCAAAAGTCTACTTCTTTCAGCGGATCCACAGAAGAGGAGATGTTGAAGTTTGTTGGCCGTGTATTCGGAAAAGAAGGTGTAGATATATTAAAAGAGCTTTTATGAAGAATACTCAAACAAGGCTACCCTACTCATTACATTTCTTGTCAACACTTCTGATGTTGTACTATAACTATGAAAGGGGTAGAGTCAGTAAGGAAGAGGTAGAAAAAGAATGCTACAACCTCATTCTTGCTGCACCTAAGAGGTTCATATCAAACGTAGAGAACATTGTAGGTCCTTCAGGTCAAAATGTTCGGACACATGGTACTGATATTGTATATGCTATACAAAAGTTTTATCCATATTTCTTTAGTGCTTATTTCAAGTTATTTAACAATGCAGCATTTGTAAAAATAAGCTCACTTTTACTACTTGATGCAATATATCATTTATGCTCAATATTCAGATACAAAGTAAAGACTAAATATGATAGTCAGATAGAAAAAGCCACACACACTGTACTCTCACGCATACATAATTGGTATAGTTTGTGTATGTTAGGTTCAATTCTCTCTCACTACTCAGATAAGGTACCAATTGCAGATTCAGTATGTAATGCATATATCAAGCTATTTGATTCATTTCTAAGTAATAAGAAAAAGATAGCAACAATAGGCTCAAATCGCTCAGCTACAGTGCTTGCAAAACATATACTTGTAGCAGCTTCCTATCAGTTTAAAACAGAAACGAAGTCAGTGATTACACTTAACAATGTACTAAGTGATAAAGGGAGAGAAGGACTAGAAACAATCAGAGGTTTTATAAGACTTTCAGCATTATAACATAAAAGTTGAGAGGAACAGATGATGCATTACCGTTCCTCTCTAAAGCCAACTATCCAAACCATTCATCAATAAATATAAGAAGAAATCTTAATAAGTATAGTTCCTTTTCTATTATTTTACATATTTTATATAGTAGGAGAGAATATATATGGCAGATATAGACAACATAGTACTAGAAGATGAAGAGCTTATGGATTCTTCTGAATTATACAAAGGTCTCTATTCTGAGCTTAAATCGCACTTAGAATCATTACATATAATGCTAAGGGACATAGAAAATGATGTTAAAGCTGCAAGTAGCATACAGATACAATCACCTATTATCAGATGGAAAGATAGCAAAGGAGATGTGCAAGAAACAAAGATACCTCTTGCAATGAATTATGGTGTTGGATTATTATATCCAAAAAAGGATATGGATGACGAGTTAAAGGACATAATGCGTAGCATTATACAAAAAGATCAGACTTTCGAAGTTTCAGAGAAAGATCTCAATAACGTTTCTTATGATACTGTATCTGATATATTATATACGATTGGATATGGATTAGGATTAGGTATTACTACTATACCAGGTGAAGATGACTATCTTTTGTTATATAACATAAAACTCAGCAATGCAGCTCCATTCGTTATAAAGACTGCAGAAGAAGAGAGTAGGCAACTAACAAAGTTTGATATAGTAGTAAGAGACAAAGTAGTAGCAACCATTCTTTCTATGTTACATATATTGCAAGAACTAACAAACACATCACCGTATGCAGCATTACTTGTAGATTTTAATTCAGTTGATACTATTTTTAACGTTATGGCTGACGAATTAAAGCGCATTCTGAAACAAGTAGCCAACGCTGAATCATCTCCTGTACTTCACATTACGGCACAAGATGTTATTGAGACATTGCAAGATGAGTATAGTATATACTTAGAGGAGATACCAAGCCTCAATGTATATGCTCTTTTCTAACAAGACAATCGATAGTAGTCGGTTAGCTAATATACAAAGCCTTTCGTGATGAAAGGCTTTTTTTATATGTGTGTTATAGGCACACACTTGTAGGCACAGTACATGATCCAAAACGGTGCATATGGTAGTATACGAGATTAGTGAGTGTAATAATCATATATCTCCTACTTACTTGAGTTTATTATTATTTCTGATATATTATATAGTATAGTTGTTATAAAGGAGAGGTTATGTATACAACACAATACACAACAAACGCCAATGATATAGAAATTATTGTTACATCGTTATATACTAACAATCACAAACTTGCTAGGCAGCATGTAACAGCAATTCCAGCAAACAGAGAGTCAGCAATAGTACCAGTACCTTTTCTATACTTATATCAGGAGGGCATGTATGATTCTAAAACATCTTTTACCAAAACTTGGTAATGGTTTAATTACAAGAAATGTAATTCCAAACAGTAAGTTTCAAATCTTGACTGCTGCTGACAAAGCAGCAAATGACTGGTTCGGCTGCTCTGTCTCAATTTCAGGAAACGTAGCAATTGTAGGTGCGAGTGATGCTGACCCAGGTGGAACTAGAGATGCAGGCAAAGCGTATATTTTTAGATCCAATGGGACCTCGTGGGTACAGGAAGCCATTCTCATAGCTTCTGACAAAGCAAAGAGTGACAACTTCGGCAGCTCTGTCTCAATTTCAGGAGATGTAGCAATTGTAGGTGCGTATTATGCTAGCCCAGGTAGAACTTCAAATGCAGGCAAAGCCTACATTTTTAGATACAATGGGAACTCGTGGCTACAGGAAGCTATTCTGACCGCTTCTGATAAAGCAAAAGGTGACTGGTTTGGCTGCTCTGTCTCAATTTCAGGAGATGTAGCAATTGTAGGTGCGAATCTTGCTGACCCAGGTAGAACTAAAGATGCAGGCAAAGCGTATATTTTTAGATACAATGGAACCTCGTGGGTGCAGGAAGCTATCTTGACAGCTTCTGACAAAGCAGCGAATGACCAGTTTGGCTGGTCTGTCTCAATTTCAGGAGATGTGGCAATTGTAGGTGCCCCTTATGCTGACCCAGATGGAACTACAAATGCAGGCAAAGCCTACATGTTTAGATACAATGGAACCTCATGGGTGCAGGAAGCTATTCTGACAGCTTCTGACAAAGCAGTAGGTGACTGGTTTGGTGGCTCTGTCTCAATTTCAGGAGATGTGGTAATTGTAGGTGCCACTTATGCTGATCCAGATGGAACTGAAGATGCGGGCAAAGCGTATATTTTTAGATACAATGGAACCTCGTGGGTGCAGGAAGCCATTCTGACAGCCTCTGACAAAGCAGAAGATGACAACTTCGGCAACTCTGTCTCAATTTCAGGAAACGTAGCAATTGTAGGTGCGTATTATGCTAGCCCAGGTAGCACCATAGATGCAGGCAAAGCTTACATGTTTAAATACAATGGAACCTCGTGGGTGCAGGAAGACATTCTGACTGCTGCTGACAAAGCAAAGAGTGACTACTTTGGCTTCTCTGTCTCAATTTCAGAAAACGCAGCAATTGTAGGTGCATATCTTGCTGACCCAGATGGAACCAGAGATGCGGGCAAAGCGTATATTTTTGTGTGGGGGTAAAAGGAGTATGTATTTCAAAGCCTTGCAAAAGGGGCTTGATGCTATGTTAAATCGCATTGTTTTAAGTGACTTTGTAAGTAGTATATGGTATGGTATGGTAGATACCATACCTGGAATAATTCTTACTATTATTATTTATTATTGTACTAGTAGTACCAGTACTTTTTCTGTACTTATTATATCAGGAGGACATGTATGATTCTAAAACATCTTTTACCAAAACCCGGTGATGGTTTAATTACACGATATGTATTTCAAAGCCTTGCAAGAGGGCTTGATGCTATGTTAAATCGCATTGTTCTAAGTGACTTTGTAAGTAGTATATGGTATGGCATGGTAGATGCCATACCTGGAATGATTCTTACTATTATTATTGTACTAGTAGTATTTGTTATACTTGCAATCAAAATAATTACATCATGAGAGGTAATATGGCAACGCTTGCTTACTATTTTGCAAATGAAGGAAGTATAAGTACATACTATAACACAATACGAAACATTTGTTACAATATGAATAAAATTGAGTTTGTGAGAGATGCATTATCCACACACGCTATATTCAGCTCGTTTATTTTTGATATTACGCATCACAGAGGTCTTGAGTTATCCTATCAAAGAATGAATGATTATGCTACCTCACACGGTTTATCTGACAAACAAGCGGACAGAGGAATCAAGACAGCATTAGGTTTCTTCAAAGAATCACTTAACCTTGAACCTGAGAAAAAAGGGGATAGTGTATATTTCAAGTACGCATTAGCAACTCAGATGTTTGAGATGAATTCTATAAAGCTTGTAGAATTGTTATATCAGTATGATGATATATTAAATCAGTATTTAATATATCCTCTCACAGGTGTCTCCTTTAGAACAGGTTTAGATGAAGTCAGACATCTATTTTTACTCAGTAATAATACAACAACAAGTGAGAGGATGTTGCAAGAATCAGTAGACAGCTTTTTTGAAAATCTACGTGCCACTCCTCAAGTAATGCTTTTAAAAGATTCAATAGAGTATGCTATTACTCCACAGATCATGAATACATTTTGTGAACTATTATTATCAGGAGGGTTACTATAAGATGGCCTCGTATAAAGAACATAGAAATCTTGTCAAGTCGGTAACATCAATCTTTTCCTCACTTTCTGGAGAAACAAGTTCTTCAGGAGCGCGGTCTTTATTTATAAGGTGTAAGGGTTGTAACTTACGATGCAGTTATTGTGATACTTCATATAGCTGGGAGATACAACCTTTGAACCTTGTAGATCTAGAAAAAGAAGTTCCACCTCTTTTTGAGAAGTACAAATATCGTTATGTTATTTTAACTGGTGGTGAACCGTTACTTCAATTTTCGACAACAGATATCATGCGATTATATGATATATGTTTTAATTTTAATCATGATGTTATATTGCAGATTGAGACCAATGGATCAATAAACATACCAACATCGATACGCATAAGGGCGCAATCTAAGATACAGTATATCATGGACATCAAGCTACCTTCTTCAGGTATGTTTAAGAATATGCGATTTGAGAACTTGCACAAACTCTCCAAATATGATGAGTTAAAGTTCGTCGTAGCAGATCAGAATGATCTTGACACAGCTTTGCAATTATGCAAAGACTACAAGATAAAGTGTCAGAACATCTGGTTTTCTCCTGTAGCAGGCAAATGTGATCTTCAGTGGTTATGGAATACTATTGTTACTATTCCTGATCCACGATTTAGATTACAGATGCAAATACACAAGGTTGTGTTTCCAAACACAACACAAGAAGTATAATAATATAATAAGGAGGTTATATGAAAAAATTATTAGTTGTTTTGTTAGTTGCTGTTACAAGTATAACAGCATATGGTCAATCGTATTCATCACGGCAGGCTATTATCAGCTCGTACAATGGTACATACGACTTAACGTATTCATATGATGAAAGTCAAGAGAAATTTGTTACTCCATCACCTGGCCACAAGTTTACACTAATAGTAACAAAAGAAAAAGTGTTCATAGTACTTACAACTAGTGCAGGCTCCTCAACCATTGCATTAAATATTGTAGATCACAACTTTCCAGCAACAGGAGTATACGTACCATTTACTGGTATGTGGATGAGGTGTACTGATTATAACAAGTGGGATGGGGAAATATTAATTTCAAAGAATGTACCTAATATGCCTGGCTATGCGTATATTGAGTTAAAGATGGTCAACTCAAGAACACTTTCAGGCTTCACATCTGTTTTCATGGCTGATATGAACAAGAAGTAACATTAAAACGTAGGGGTATCCTATACATTAACTACAAAAGGATACCCCTGCTAAGAGTAACAATCTCCACAGGAGCGTTTAATCAGGAGGAGCCTATGAAGAAGTTAGAACTATACTCAGAAGAAAATATAGAACAGATGTATCTTTTGTATAGTAAACTAAAAAATTATTTAAAAGTACATGGTGATTTCTGTACAGAGAAACCTGTATGGAATCCACAAACTATAGATGAAGAAACAGGAAAGGCTATAGAACCTGCACCGTACCGCCCTCTTACATTCGAGGAATTCTTACACTATTATGATGCCATATATTCCATGTATAAAGAACAGCCTGCTAGGTGCGGCTTTGCCAAGAAAACGATTTCTGAGTTATATGAACATACATGGGTAATAGGTAATACAACTAAGGAGTGTAACAATGATTAAAACATTTGAAGAACAGATACAGGGAAAGCGAGGCACAGTGGACCAGTATGGCAACATTTGGTTTAAGGATATAGAACTAGATCCAGATGCATACATACATATTGGTCAGTTCTCTATTGTTACTACTGTATATGATGTATATATGATTTTTGGTATATTATACGTTAAAACAGGAAATGAAGTGTGTCGCATAACAACCGTCCACACTTCTAACTACATTGGAATGAAGTGTATAGAGATAATTTCCCGTCGTCATCAGGAGGCGGAAAGGGCAGAGTCCAAACCTTTAAATCTTACTTCATCAGTAAACGAAGGTTTTTAAGGTATTTCAGAGAGAGATTTTAAGGTAGTTTAGAGAGAGATTTTACGGCATCTTGTCAGAAAAGCCCATCCTTTTAAGGGTGGGCTGAAGTCAAAGTTGAGAAACAGCTTTGAAACACTTATTGTTATACTAGAGTTTGAGCCTACTCCCCAAGAATACTTCGCCTGTGATAATCTTTGTAAGCTTTCTCTGTTGGACAGGATAATCAAATGTGAGTGTGGTTGGCAATGCTATCAGGACACAAACTCTGCCTTGGCCGCTCTAAGAAAAGGGCTTGGCCTTCTCTTTGAACAAGGCCGTAGGGCTGGATTGGTACGAACTCACGCTTCTGGAGAAAGAAGCCTCCGCACATATATTAGAGAGCAATCCCTATATACACGTAAGCTACTTTTTATGAAAGAGAAAGTCCATCTTCTTTAGAGATGAGAGGAAGTCACATAGATCTAGTACAACATTACATTGAAGAGAGAGATTTGTACGAGAAAACTAGAGTGAGTGATGATGCATTACATTGTAATATTTGTTGGTTTAACGTTTCTGAAATCCGAAAGAGTTTCTTATGTGAGGATGATGTTGTTAATACCACCATAAAAGCTTTGTAAAGAATAGATCTGTTTCAAAATCAGATGCACTAAGATATGTTTATAGCACAATAATGATTATGTGAGGGGAAGACAATACATTTAGCATTTCACAGACACACACTGCTTGTTATTATAGAGACAAAGAACAGAACAACTAACAGCAACACACTTTTTCTTGTAGCTTTGTACATAAGATATACAAGAGAGTGTACACTAACCCCTACCTTTAGTACGTAGTCACTTTGATGTAATAATAGTAGATGTATAATTGTGCTCTTAGTCACATAGACTAAATTCATACGTAACTAGTAAAACCTAAAAGCTACATGATATCGAATCTTTGAGAGCTACGTGATATTGAATCTTTGAAAGCTACGTGATATCGAATCTTTGAGAGCTACGTGATATTGAATCTCTGAAAGCTATGTGATATTGAATCTCTGAAAGCTACGTGATATCGAATCTTTGAGAGCTACGTGATATCAAATCTTTGAGAGCTACGTGATATCAAATCTTTGAGAGCTATGAGATATCAAATCTTTGAGAGCTACGTGATATTGAATCTTTGAGAGCTACGTGATATTGAATCTTTGAGAGCTATGTGATATTGAATCTCTGAAAGCAAAGAGTAAGGCAACGGTAATTATAACAGCATATCCTGTGCAAGAAGTGTGTAATAAGAGAGAGACGATAAACAACCCCGCCCAAAACAGCACAAGTTACTACTATATGTACAACCCTCTCTGATACTACTACGCACGTAGATGACCCTCTTTTTGTTACTTAATATCGTAGCATACTATTCCTATTATTTGCATATATATTATAAAGAGAGTGTGTGAATGAAAACCATAACTGTTACTGATATTAATACACTGAAATACCTGTGCACGTTACTTGGACTATATCTATACTACGAAGAAATGAGCGGTGAGAAAGACATCGCCTACACTGCACACTTAGACACATACCTTAAAACATTGACTGTGATAAGTACAGAACATGAGAGTGCGAAAGCTAACGCTATCTATACAGCCCTGCTACAACTTGAAGAAGCTCAATACATCACAATCAATGACATATATCTGGACTATAATGACGAGTACCAGCAGATATTTAAAGGCGCTAACGTTACACTACTCCTACAAGACTTTAAAGATGAAGAAGACGAAGAAGAAGTCGAAGAGTCTGTGATGTAGCATAGATATAGCGAGTAATACGGGACAGCAGCGTACAATTCAGTAACCACAAAAAGCAAAGTACAATTCAGTAACCACAAAAAGCAAAGTACAATTCAGTAACCACAAAAAGCAAAGTACAATGAGATGATCACAAAAAACATAGTACAGTGAGATAACCACAAAAAATATAGTACAGTGAGATGATTACAAAAAGCAACGTAGAATGTGACTTGGTAAGTTTATTAAAGTGTAATGTAGTAGGTATAACAAGTGCGGTGTAAGTGAAAATGTAGTGTGGTGAAAATGTGGTAAAAGTGTGGTGTGGTGAAAGTGCGGTAAAAGTGTGATGCAGTAAAAGTGCGGTAAAGTGTGGTGTGGTGAAAGTGTGGTGAAGTGAAAATTTTGTTTCCCTTTTTCTCCATGATGAAAATTTTAACATAATTATAGGGGGTACAACATGAATAATGTTGTTGAATTAGAAATCACAAAATCAGGACGACCTGCAATGTGGGAGCAGGGGGGTGGTATGAGTAACAGCGGACGCTGTACGATGATTGCAGGGTCCAAAGGAGAACGGAAGAAGACGTTGTACATAAGGAACCAAGGGCCATTGGCTAACTCGGTTCACGCGTTGATACCTGTGGAAGTTAATGACGTGGTAGTAGAGTGCTACCACAAGCGAGGAAACTTTGATATACGCGTGTACAGAGTATGGACTATCAATGGGAATACAGCAGAACTGCTGGAGATAGCAAGATTCGTTGATGATCAATGGATAGGGGATGCAAGAGGACTCGATGAAGTTATTGAAGCAGGAAAGAAAAAGAGTATGACATACCATTGTAGAAAAGCAATGTATGTGAAGGAGTGAGGCTTGCACCCCACTCTTTTTCAGGAGTAAAAGACTTACTCCTATTTTTTTATTGCGGGGGAGGTAGAAAACAAGGAGTCTTTATGTTAATTTTAATAACATATCCCCTGCTCATGCTTAAGTAGCACTGTTCTTACGAGAGGCCACCTGGAAAGCTCATCCTTTCAGGGGCAGGAGGAGGTCACCATTAATTTTAATATCTTTATCCCCTCCTCTCTCTTAAATTTGCGTTACTTTTAATACCGTATCCCCTCCTCTCTTAAACCTGACGGCCTGACGGCTTTCCTCCTAATTAAGCCGACGGGATTAGTATCCATCCAACCTTTCTATCCTAGCCCAAATAGTCATCCAGAATAGCCTGCCGGGATAAGAAAATAAGATTTCTGTCCTTTTCAACAGCAGGGAGAAGGAAGAAGGAAAAGCAAGAAGAACTAAACAAGTAAGGTATCCTCCCACACAAAACCAGTCACGCGTCCCAACCAACAACCAAACGTGTGTCAGGCCCGTGGTGGTATGGAGTATGGTGGTAATTAGCAGGGTAATGAGTAGTATGATAGCTAGAACTGGTAAGGTAGGTGGTACGCTGAAATGAGTGGTGATAAGGGGGCGTTACGATATATAGGAGGACAGGAGGGCTATATCTGTGAAAGGAGTACATATATATAAAGGATAAAAGAGAGTATGAATGCCGTCTTGGTAGGGGTAATATGATAGAGGCTGGCGGAGGTGGGGTGTGCATAGTTAGTAATAATGTATAGGTACCCGCGGGTTGGGGTAGGGTAAGTGGTGGTTATAGGGTACGTAGTATGATTGGTTTATAGTAACCAGCGTTAAAAAATTTTTCCCCATCTCATTTTTATCGTCTTTTACCGTCGTTTATCCCCCTTTTTCTTCGTTTTTCCTTTTTTCTCTATGATGAATTTAATAATATTTAGGAGGAATAGATAAAATGAAGACATTAACATTAGGCTTATTTGATGTAACTGAGTATGGGAGACTGTATGCGAATGAAGATTTTAGTGTTAGGGTATTTGTGCCTAACGATGGTAAGTGTGTAAGGATTCATGCGGATGGGAATATTTATCTGAAATAAGAGAGGAACAATAAAAATAATTTTTCGGATGTAGGGAGGCCTGTCAAACCACCATATGGTTCCCAAAACCTCATAATCTCAAAATCTCAGAGAATCACAAAACCTCAAAATCTCAGAGAATCACAAAACCTCAAAATCTCAGAGAATCACAAAACCTCAAAATCTCAGAGAATCCCAAAACCTCATAATCTCAAAATCTCAGAATCCCAAAACC
>Ga0078972_1002521_pt1 | contig 60011 bp, 54 predicted proteins | sample YelNatPaOPGAMG01_FD_67568 | JGI IMG/M metagenome (GOLD analysis project Ga0078972, IMG submission 67568) | Hot spring thermophilic microbial communities from Obsidian Pool, Yellowstone National Park, USA - OP-RAMG-01 (SPADES assembly) (version 2) | ecosystem: Environmental > Aquatic > Thermal...
CGGCATTCGCCTTTCGTGACAGCAAATAAGTATTTGCCATTTACCGCTTACTTCTCACTATTCACTGTTTGTTCTACGCCCCACCTGCCATGAGCCACGTGCTACGTGCTGTTCATTCATTTCACTTTTAAAAGAGATTTAGTATAAAATCAGGGGGGATTCGTATAAAAACAGTTGGTATAGTTTCAACGAAAGCCAAATTGGCTGAACTTCTTGAACGAGATCTGAAATATTTTTTAAATGGAAAAGCGGAATGTGTTCAATACGTTGTCAAAGACAAAAAGGCTACTATTGATGATGTAGATATAATTCTTTTATCCGGTGAAGCTGTTGCAAAGTATGTTTACATACCTTCTGGAAGTCCTATTCCGATTTTAAGCCCGCGTCGAACACTTACAATTGATGGATGGAAGAGTTTAAAAGAAATTCAAAGAGGAACTTCTCTGCTACTTGTAAACGATTCGAAAGAGTCCGCTGAAGAAGTCGTACTCCTTGCCAAAGAGCTTGGGCTTGATTTAAAATTGTATCCCTATTATCCGGGATGCAAAAAATTTCCAGAACTTGACATTGCGGTTACACCCGGTGAACAAGCGTATGTTCCTTCATTTGTTAAGAAGATCATAGATATTCATGACAGAATTTTCGATCCTTCCGTCATACTTGAACTGTTGTTCAGATTGAATCTCTTTGAATGGGAAGACCTTCAGAAACTTTTGGAGTATTCTAAGACCGTTAAATCTACCCAGTCTGGATTGCAAAAATTTCTTTTGGATATGGCAACTGTCAGACTTGAATTAGAAACTGTACTTTCGATGACAAAACAAGCTGTAATTGCTTATTCGAAAGAAGATTTTAAAATATTGCTTTTCAATCATCTTGCCGAAAAATATTTGGAAATTCAATCTGGTAATATTATTGGAACAAATGTTGGCTCGATACTTCAAAAGATGGGAGTTGAGTCCGTTGATAGGGAGTTTTACAACGAGATAATTGAGATGAACGATTCCGAAATGATCTTGAATTCGAAAGAAGTTCCTGGTGGTAATGTGATGATGTCCTTTTATCCGGTAGAATTTTACAGAGAAGTAGAAAGAAAACATGTTGTAAAAATTAAGAATTCTGGTATGAAAGCGAAAACAGATTTCAACATGATAGTTGGCGGGGATAAAATCGAAGAAATTGTAAAACTTGCCAAAAAGATGGCGATCTCAGATATGCCAATCTTGCTTGAGGGCGAAAGTGGAACGGGAAAAGAACTTTTTGCACAGGCAATTCATAACTACTCTAAAAGATCCGATGGCCCTTTTGTCCCGATAAATTGTGCCTCTCTTTCTGAAGAACTGCTTGAGAGTGAACTTTTTGGTTACGAAGAGGGAGCATTCACTGGTGCAAAAAAAGGAGGGAAATCAGGCCTTTTTGAAATTGCCAACAATGGCACAATATTTTTAGATGAAATATCGGAGATACCTTTCGAATTACAATCAAAATTATTAAGAGTACTTCAGGAAAAAGAGATCATAAAACTTGGAGGTACACATATAATACCGATAAACGTGAGAGTTTTATCTGCAACGAATGTGAATTTGTTCCAGATGATGGAAGATGGAAAATTCAGGCGGGATCTCTTTTACAGAATATCAACATTTCAAATTGAAGTTCCGCCACTTAGAGAAAGAATAGGCGATCTTAAGATACTGATAGATCATTTTGTAGGTAAAAAAGAATACAGCGTTTCATTTGACATTAATCTCATGAAATCACTCGAAAATTATCAATGGCCTGGTAATGTTAGAGAAGTTGAAAATTTTGTTGATTATGTTGGTAATCTCTTTTCCGGTGAAATAGGAATACATGAAATACCCCCATATCTATCAAGAAACTTATCGAAAAATAGCGATACGCATTTGTCACCAAAAGAATTGAAGGTTTTGAACTTCATCTTGTCAAATCAATTGGCAGGAAGGGATAAAATTTCAAATGAATGCAATATGAAAGAAAATGAAGTGAGAAAGATTCTTTTGAAACTTCAATCTTTAGGATATGTGACTGTAAGCATTGGAAGAAAGGGTACATCGCTTACCCAACTTGGTTACCAGTTTATTTCCAGATTAAATAAGGCAAATCAACTTTAACTTCAACTTATCTACCAGTTTTTGATCCTGTTATATGCATTCAAATTTAAATGTAAAAATTTTTTATTCGAAAGATGAGGCTGCATGCGGCCTTGCCGCGTACCGGTTTGGAAACACACCTTGGCTGATTTTGGCATAATTGTTGCTAATAGTTGGTAAGGGGTGCTCTTTATGATCAAAATATTGAAGGAAGTAGAAATATATACGCCAATGTATTCCGGGAAAAAAGATCTGCTGATCGCTGGTGGATGCATTGAAAGAATAGCAAATAACATTGAATCGTCAACTTTTCCTGGAAGCGTGATCGAAAAGATGGATGGCAAAATCGCGATTCCGGGGTTCATCGACGGTCATGTTCACGTTATAGGAGGTGGTGGAGAAGGTGGGTTCACGTCCAGAATTTCAGAGATCCAAACTTCAAAACTTCTGGGCTGTGGTATTACCACTGTGATAGGACTTCTTGGAACGGATTCAATAACAAAATCTTTGATCTCTTTATTCGCAAAAATACAGGCTCTTCGCGAAGATGGAATAAATGCTTACATGATGACAGGCTCTTATCAATATCCGGTACGAACCATAACAGGATCAATTGAAAGGGATATCGTGCTGCTTGATCCGGTTATAGGAGTTGGCGAATTAGCCATCTCGGATCACCGATCAAGCTCTATAACAGTTGATGAAATAAAAAAACTTTCTCAAGAGTGCCGTGTCGCTTCTATGCTTTCTAATAAATCTGGCAAGGTCATAGTGCATGTTGGGAAGTCATCCGGGATGCTTTCACCTTTGATCGAAGCCGTTTCAGATGATGAAATATCAATAAACATTTTTCTTCCAACACATATAAATAGAAATAGAAAGCTTCTGGAAAATGGAGCTGAATGGATGAAAATGGGTGGATTTGTCGATTTGACTGCGGATACCACTTCCGGTGAATCCGTGAAAATAAAAGATGCTATAAAATATTTAACTGAGAACGGTGGAGATATAGATCATATCCTTGTAAGCAGCGACGCCCAGGGAAGTATTCCGTCCTTTGATGAAAAAGGTAACTTTTTATCCATGAATATCTCGGATTGTGCTGTGATGTTTAAGACCTTTAAAGAATGTATCGGCTCTGGCATGTCTATCGAGGATGCTTTGAAACCGCTTACCGTGAATGTTGCTAATTTCTTTAAGCTTAAAAATACCGGTATTCTTGAAGAAAATAGACGTGCCGACATGATTTTGTTAGACAGACAAACTTTTGAGATGAGTTCAATAATGGTTAATGGAGAACTTTATCATCAAAATCTCTAAATGAGATAAAAATGCATGGATTGAGGGAGGTAGAATTATGAGGAAAGTTTTTGTGATTTTGATGATCGTACTTTTAGCAGGTGCGATCACTATTTTAGCTGACAGTATAGTCAACCCTGATACTTTTATCTACGAGCAACCAGGACCTTTTTGGAGTTTAGATCCTGCAGTTGAGTACGATTTCACATCAAGTGAGGTGGTCATGCAACTTTATGACGAGCTCGTACAGTATGAAGGCACTTCTACCATAAATCTTTCTCCAATGTTATCAACAAATGTGCCATCTGTAAAGGATGGAACGATTATTGATAATGGTACAACTTATATTTTTCACATTCGGCCCAATGTCTATTTTCACAATGGCGATCTTTTAACCCCGCAAGACGTCGTGTATTCAATCGAGCGGACCGTTATAATAGATGCCGCAAGTGGACCTGCATGGTTACTCGCAGGGCCATTATTTCCACAAATCGATGGGCAGTATGTTAGTTCGATAGTACAGGTGGTTGCACAAAACCTCGGTCTTAAAAATCCTCTAAGTTACACAAGCCTAAGTTCTCTCAGTATCTTCGCGACAGGAACAAAGACTCTGCTAAATGATAAATACAGACAGGCTTTGGTAGACGCGTTTAACCTCCTTGCAAAAGATTTTGAGATCAAAGGCAACGATGTCATAATTCATCTTCCCCAACCCTATGCACCATTTTTGTACATATTGGCCGGCCCTGTATCAAACTGGGCAGTTGTGTTGGATCAGAAATGGTGTGCGGAGCGTGATGCATGGGATGGTGCCGCAGATGATTGGTGGCAATATCACAATCCTAACGTTAATAATGATCCACTTTATGATATCGAAAATGGAACAGGTCCTTACATGATTAAATACATAACTCCGGGACGTGAAGTGTTTTTGCAGAGATTCGATGATTATTGGGCAGGGCCTGCAAAGATGAAGTATGCGGTCATAAAATATGTAAATGAATTCACAACAAGTTTGCTTGAACTTCAGCGTGGAGAAGCAGATGCAATAAGGGTACCGATTCAAAATCTTTCACAGGTTCAAAACAATCCTAACATAACTGTGCTAACAGGGTTTCCGATGCTCCTCGTCGATCTGATGCCTTTTCAATGGAATATAACAACTCCAAACAATTTCATAGGTTCCGGTAAGCTTGATGGTAACGGAATACCACCAGATTTCTTTTCTAATATAGATGTGAGAAAAGCTTTTGAATATCTTTTCCCTTACGAGCAATACATAGAACAAGTATGGCATGGTCAGGCGTTACAACCTAACAGTGCAATAATAGACGGACTGCTCGGATATGATCCATCCCTTCCAAAATATCATCAAGATCTTGCTAAGGCTACATATTATTTCAAAAAAGCTTACGACGGAAAACTATGGGATGTTGGATTCAAATTCACAGCCGTTTATGGTGCAGGCGATACTACAGGACAGCTTGCCCTCCAAGCTTTGAGTACTTATGCAAGACAGATTAATCCTAAGTTTCAGATAAGTACTCTTGGAGAGATAAATTCTTCCTTTAGCAGTGATCTTATAGGAGGTAAGCTACCGATCACTTCTGTCTCATGGGGAGCTGATTATCCGGATCCTTACGATTTTGCATTTGCATGCTATTCTTCGAATGGATTTTATGCGTCATTCCTTGGGAAAAGTTTTTCCGATTTCGCAAAGCAAAATTTGGATTCTCTCGTTGATAAACTGGTTACGACTTTGGATCCGGTTCAAAGAGCGCAGATCGCACAGAAATTATCAAAATTGGACTATGAAAATGCACTTTACATCTGGCCCGATCAACCGGAATATACCTGGGTTGCACGTAAATGGGTAAAAGGCTGGTATTACAACGCTGAAATCGCTCAATTCGGTCCTTATTTCTATGTACTTTCAAAGTAAAGTTTGTTGTTTTGATTGAGGAGCAGACACCGTAAACGGCCTGAGAGGGGACTAAACTTTACGTTTGAAGTTGAACAAGTGTAACTAAAATTCAATTTGAGGAGGAATGAATTTGAAAATATACATTTCAACAGATATGGAAGGGTTACCTGGCATAAATTCGTGGCATCAGGTAAATGATAAAGATCCAAGATTTTTAAATGAATACCTGGTAGAAACTCTTAAATGGGTTGTTGATGGAATTAAAGCTTCCGATCATAACTCCGAGGTAGATCAAATTTTGATATGCGATTCTCATTCACTTGGAGAGAATATACCTTATGACTTCACAGAATACGATAACAGACTCTATCTCATAAGAGGTGGCCTCAGAGATTACTACATGATGGCAGGATTAGATTCATCTTTTTCAACTGTGTTTTTTGTGGGATATCATGCTGGTGTTGGTACCATTCATGGAATAATGGACCACACGTATTCATCTGCATCCGTTCATGAGATGAGGATAAATGGAATAAGGATGAATGAAACTTTAGTCAACGCGGCTTTTGCAGGTGAATTTGGAATACCCGTATCACTTGTGATCGGAGATCGCGCACTCGTCGAGGAACTTAAATCAACGCTTAAGGAGACCACTCTGATCGAAACAAAAATAGGGCTCAGCAGATTCTCGGCTATAATGAAACCTAAAAACGTTGTGAAACAAGAAATAATTGAAGGTGTGAAATCGGCCCTTCAAAAGAATAAGATGATCATGCCATACAGGATACAAGCCCCGTACAAATTGGAAATAGAGTTCAATTCAACAGAAATGGCAGATGAATCAATGCTAATTCCTGGAGTGGAAAGGATCGATGGACGGACCGTATTGTACGGTTCGACTTCTTACGCTTCGATCATGAAAACGATGCTCGCAATTGTTTATACGGCGCGCGTCGGAACGGAGATGGGAAAATAAAAAAGCGAGGATCGAAAGATCCTCGCTTTTTATTTGAATTCACGCTTGTTCTTTTTGTTCTTCTTCTTTTGAAAGTCTTGAAGTTAGATGCTCTTCGATTTGAATGTTGTTGTAAACCGAAAGGCCCGTTCCGGATGGGATAAGTTGACCTATTATGACATTTTCTTTTAGCCCTTTGAGCATATCTTTCTTACCTTCAACAGCTGCTCCCGCAAGTATCTGTGGAGTTTGTTGGAATGAAGCTGCACTTAGAAAACCTTCACTTTCAAGGGATGCTGTCGTTATCCTGAGAAGTTTCTTCCTGTATTGAAGTGCCTCTTTTGGATTTATGCTGTATCTATCTTTTTTATCTCCATCTTTCACATAAACTGATTTTATACCTGAGTTGATGATCTTTGTGACAAGTTCTTCGGTGATCTTTTCTCCTTCTTTGGCAATTTCCTCACCATTTTTGTCTAACTCTGCAACGACTGAATATAAAAGTTCCTTACCCACTATCTTCTTTCTGTTTTCATCAATTTTGGAATTTTCTTTTCTTATTTCTTCATTTATCCTTTTCACTTCTTCAGTTGAGAGTAATGCGCCGGGAAGTATGTTTGTATCTCCACCATCAACGATTTCAACTTTGTTGAACATTTGCTTTATTATGACCTCAAAATGTTTATCATGAATATCGACACCCTGTTCGGCGTAAACTCTTTTCACTTCTCTTAAGAGATAACCGAATGAACTTTCTTCTCCTGCCTTTTCGAGCAGATCTTTCGGTCTTATAGTTCCAGTCGTCAAAGGAGTTCCTGCTAAAACACGTTGCCCCTCTTTAACACGTATCTGTGTTTTCTTCGGAGCCGAATAGTCATATAGCTTTCCATCGTCAGCTTCAATATATATTTTGATGATTTTCCCTTCATCTTGGCTTATCTGTTTCACGTACCCGGAAACCTGACTGAAAATGCCTGATACATCTTTCAACTTTTTGCGAGCTTCAAATAATTCTTCTGCTCTTGGCAATCCCTGTGTTATATCTCCAGTTGTCGCTATTCCGCCTGTATGGAAGGTCCTCATCGTGAGCTGTGTACCTGGTTCTCCTATCGACTGGGCTGCGATTATTCCAACAGCTTCTCCCACGTGAACTATCCTATGATTCGACAGATCCATTCCGTAACACTTGGCACATATTCCATTTGAAAGTTCGCAGGTCATTGGAGATCTTATCTTTATGTAAGGCCTTAATCTTACGGTATCAAGATGTTCGGCCATGAGCTTCTTTGCCGTTTCTGGTGTTATCTTTTCTTCATAAGTTGCTATTTCTCTTTTTCCATCGGCAGAAAGTACAGGTGATACAGTTATACCTCCAACACATGGATAGATATTGGCTCTTACCTTTGTCATACCCAATTTTTTGGCTGCATTGACTATATTTCTAAGATTTTCTCCACTCTGGAACAACAACTTATTTCCAACTCCTGAAATTGTGCCTTTGGCATCATCGTAAAGGTCGTCTTCTATTTCAGCGTAATCTTTGAGATCATTTATCTGATCTATTTCTATTTCTTCTTTTCTGTTAACAGGCACCTCTTCGATAATACTCACTGCCCTGTGCGCATCATCTTCTTCCATCATCGTGTCACGCTCGTATAAAACTTCTTTTGTTTTTGGATTTACTATGTCTTCAGCAAGAACCCTTCCGAAGAGCGCATCCTCTAACTTTTCTATGACAACGTCATCATCTCTAAGTGTCTTTAATTCTATTCCTTCTGTTGTGCCGCAATCAGTTTCTTTTATTGTTATGGATTGTGCGACATCAACGAGCCTTCTTGTGAGGTATCCGGAATTTGACGTTCTCAATGCGGTATCAGCAGAGCCCTTCCTTGCACCGTGAGTAGAGATGAAGTATTCCATGACATTTAATCCTTCTCTGAAGTTTGAAAGTATCGGAACTTCTATCGTTTTACCAGAAGGATCTGCCATAAGCCCTCTCATACCTGCTATTTGTTTTATCTGATCAATACTACCTCTCGCACCGGATCTTACCATCATGAAAACTGGATTGAAGATATCTTTCGAAAGTTCAACATAGGTAACATCCTGAATGTCTCTTGTTGCATCTTCCCATATTCTGACTATTTGTTCGTACCGCTGCTGCTGATTTATCATACCGTTGGAGTAAGATTCTTCGATAAAATCTATTTTTTTCTGTGATGCATTGATTATTGCAGGTTTTTTGTTCGAAATTAAAACATCTCTAACGGAAATTGTGACTCCGGACACTGTGGCATATTTGAAACCGTAATCCTTTATCCTATCGAGTACATCGGCAGTTGCGTCTATATCAAACGCTTTAAACACTTTTGACACTATGTTCTTTATCTCTTTTTTATCGTAAGTTTTTGTGTAATCCCTTAATTCTTCTATGAGTCCATCGTTGAAGAGCACACGGCCAACGGTAGTATCTTTTATCAATTTATCTCCTGAACTTAAATTCACGAAGAGATCGATCGGTGTCTGCAATTTTATGAATCCCATGTTGTAAGCCAGAATAGCCTCTTCAGCTGAAGAAAACACTGTCTTCGGTTTAGGAAGCTTATCATCTTTCATCGTTAGGTAGTACATACCAAGGATTATATCTTTCCCCGGCATAGAAAGTGGCTGACCATGAGCTGGGCTTATGGTGTTGTACTTTGAAAGCATAAGAAATCTTGCTTCAGCCTGTGCAGCTGCAGAAAGTGGTATATGAACTGCCATCTGGTCTCCATCGAAATCGGCATTGAACGGGGTACAGACCAATGGATGAAGTTGAATTGCATCTCCCTCAATAAGTTTCGGTTCAAATGCCTGGATACTTATTCTGTGAAGTGTCGGAGCCCTGTTAAGAAGTACGGGATGCTCTTTTATAACATCTTCAAGCACTTCCCACGCTTCAGGGACCTCACGCTCTATCATCATTCGACCCCATTTTCTTGCAGACTTATCAGGATCACTTTTGACAAGCTTCTGAAGGACAAATGGCTTGAACAATTCCATTGCCATTTTTTTCGGAATACCGCATTGATCTATTCTAAGCGTAGGACCAACTACTATGACTGCACGCCCAGAATAATCCACACGTTTTCCAAGAAGATTTCTTCTGAATCTTCCTCTTTTTCCCTTGAGAAGATCCGTTAAAGATTTCAATGGTCTGTTAGATTTATCCATGACAGACTTGCCACGTTTACCATTTGCTATCAACGAATCAACTGCCTCTTGAAGCATTCTTTTTTCATTTCTAACGATTATATCCGGTGCGTTAAGCTCGAGAAGTTTCTTAAGTCTATTGTTTCTGTTTATAACTCTTCTGTACAGATCGTTGAGATCAGTTGTGGCAAATCTTCCACCGTCTATCTGTATCATCGGTCTTAGATCTGGTGGAATAACGGGTATCGCATCAAGTACCATCCATTCCGGTCTTTGAACGCTGTTCATCAAATTTCTGACTATGTTGAGACGCTTTAAAATTCTCATTTTTTTGTTGGAAGCTGATTCGGGAATATTTGCAAGTTCAACTTCAAGTTTGCTTTCAAGTTCGCCGAGATCTATCTTTTCAAGCAATTTTTTCACAGCCGAAGCGCCAACATCAGCTTCTATTTTTTCACCGTAAAGGTCTTTGTAAGCGTCATATTCGTTGTCTAAAATGACATCACCGACATTTTTCTTTATTTCAGTTGCGATCTCAGGGTCTATATTCGTTATCATAACAACAGTTCTGTCATTTTCAAGTTCGAATTCTTTGTCAAATTTTCCTGGATAGAATTTTTCGAAAATGACAAGCTCGGTTATAGAGAGATCTTCATCTTCATATATGAATCTATCCGCTATATAATCTCCTGCTTTTATTTCCTGTCCATCTTCAACGTACGGAGTTATCCCTTCGAAAAGTGGATAGGTCCTTTCTATCTTTTGTACCTGCCCTTTTTCATATATTTCCAATTTATTCGTCGAATTTGCTATTAATCTTCCATCTTCCCTTTGAATTACAGAAAGACTTTTACCGTAAATTACAGTACCTTCGGCGTTTGCAATTACAGCATCTATGTGAGTTGCCGTTGTAAGAACTTTACTTTTTTTCACTTTTTGTCCATTTTCTACAACAGCTTTTGACCCGTAAGGTATTGTGTAAGTTACAGGTTGAGATTTGGATGTTGGCAAAGGAATTATCTTTATGGTAGATGTGACATCATCGACCTCGACCGTCCCATCAAAGGGAGCTTTGAATGGCTCTGTTTTGAGCTCATTCGCTATTGTATCTCCAATTTTTACCTTATCTCCATCTTTTACAAGCAATTCCATGCCACGATATATCGGCACTTCAATGCTCTTTGAATCTGCCGACTTAACAGATTGAGAAACCGTAACCCATGTTATCAATCTGTCAGTATTGGTCTTTTGATCTTTGATCGAAACTATTCCATCTATTTCAGATGAAACAGGTCCGTGAGGATTTTTTATCCTTGCCGAATTTTCAACTTCGAAGTCAAGGTTTGTCTTGTATATGTTGTATTCCGTGTCGTAGAGTTTGTCTCCGATGTCAAAGTTAGTTTTCTTAGGATTAGTAACCATGTAAGCTTTTTCAACCGTTCTACTCGATCCAAAATAAATTATCTGTTCTATATCTTTTGGAGCTATATCAAGAATCGTCGCTATGTAATTGGGAACATTTTTAAGATACCAGATATGAACGGCTGGCACCGCAAGCTCTATATGGCCCATTCGTCTTCTTCGTGAAGTTTTAGATTCTACCGTGACCCCACATCTTTCGCACGTCGTACCCTCGTATTTTTTACCTTTGTATCGTCCACAAGCACACTCATAATCTTTAACAGGCCCAAAGATCTGTTCACTGAAAAGGCCGTCTGATTCTGGCTTGAATGTCCTGTAATTTATCGTTTCAGGCTTTTTTACTTCACCTTTCGACCAGCTTCGTATAGTCTCGGCCGAGGCCAGTCCTATTTCCACACTCCCGATCTTGTTTTGCGAAAGATTCAAAACAGGAGCTTTGGGGTTATTATCTGCCATCTTAACCCTCCTTAACGATCCAATTTGATCTCGTTGCCGTTATCGTCGTAGATTTTGACGTTGAGTGCGAGACCCTGCAATTCTTTGACGAGCACCTTGAAGCTTTCCGGTAGATTCGAAATGGGTATATTCTTACCTCTCATTATGGCTTTATAAGCTTCGTTTCTTCCTTCTATGTCGTCAGATTTTATTGTTAGCATTTCCTGGAGCGTATGGGCTGCACCATAAGCTTCGAGAGCCCAAACTTCCATCTCTCCAAATCTTTGACCGCCAAATTGTGCTTTTCCACCGAGTGGCTGTTGATGTATCAAAGAATAAGGGCCTATCGATCGCGCATGAATTTTATCCTGCGCTATATGAATGAGCTTCATCATGTACATGATTCCCACAACGACAGGACTGTTGAATACTTCACCGTTTCTTCCGTCCCTGAGTGTGACTTTCCCATTTGGATAATCTTGATTGTCTCCGTCTTCAAGATTATATTTTTTTCTTTCTTCGTAAAGCGGACCGAAGATTTCATTTTCGCTTGCACCGTTGAAGACCGGCGTTGAAACATAAATACCTTTGAGTTTTGCAAGCCATCCGAGATGTGTTTCAAGAACCTGACCTATATTCATCCTTGAAGGGACACCAAGAGGGCTTAGGATCATCTCAACAGGAGTGCCATCTGGTAAAAATGGCATATCTTCTTTTGCAACAATTCTGGAAACTACTCCTTTATTTCCATGGCGACCAGCAAGTTTATCCCCAACGGCAAGAGGTTTTCTCGTCGCAACGTAAACTTTAACCATTTTATTGACGCTTGAATCAAGTTCCGAGATGTCTCCCTTTTCGAATATATGAACGCCTATTATTCTGCCATCTACTCCATGAGGCAACTTCAAAGATGTATCTTTGACATCTCGACCTCTCTCTCCAAAAATAGATCTCATTATTTTTTCTTCTGCCGTGAGCTCACTGTCTCCTTTTGGAGTAACTTTACCGACGAGTATATCCTTAGGATGAACGAGCGAACCGACTCTGACGATTCCATTTTCATCCAAATTTTTCAAAAGATCCTTAGAAACATTTGGAATATCAGCGGTTATCTCTTCAGGACCGAGTCTCGTTTCTCTTGCATAGGTTTCATAAACTTCGATATGGATAGATGTGAAGGCATCATCTTCTATCAAAGACTGGTTTACAACTATCGCATCCTCGAAATTGTATCCTTCCCAAGACATGAAAGCGACGAGAATATTCCTTCCGAGGGCAAGTTCTCCCATCTCCATCGCTGGTCCATCAGCTATACATTCTCCTTGCTCTACATGCTCGCCCATATCTACGATTGGAGACTGGCTTATAACTGTATCTTGGTTTGTCCGTGTATATTTCACGAGTTTGTAAACATCATCGGGTTGGTGATCATCTCTTTCAATTACGATCTCTTGAGATGACACTTTCTTGACAGTCCCAGGATTTTTTGCAAGTACTATGAGTCCAGAATCTCTGGCAACGTACTTCTCCATTCCCGTACCGACGAGTGGAGCCTGAGGGTTAACGATAGGAACTCCCTGTCTCTGCATGTTCGAGCCCATTAAAGCTCTGTTGGCATCATCATTTTCTATGAAAGGAATCATCGCCGCCGAAACACTCACTATTTGTTTTGAAGAAACGTCTATATAGTTAACCTGATCTTTATTGACATATCTATAACTTTCCATGAATCGGACGGTAACCTTTTCATCTGCCAAAGTGTTGTCCGGATTTATCGAGACATTCACCGGCGCGATGTTGTAATTTCCTTCCTCATCTGCCATAAGATAATCTATCCTATCGGTTATCTTACCCTTTTCAACTTTTCTGTAAGGTGTTCTCAAAAATCCATACTTGTCTATCTGCGCAAATATGGCCATTGAAGTTATAAGACCTATGTTAGCACCTTCTGGTGTTTCAATCGGGCACATACGACCGTAATGGGAATGGTGAACATCTCTAACCTCAAATCTAGCCCGTTCTCTTCTCAATCCTCCAGGTCCAAGTGCAGATATTCTTCTTTTATGGGTAAGTTCTGCAAGTGGATTGACCTGATCCATGAATTGTGATAGCTGACTTGACGCAAAGAATTGCTGAAGAGTTGCCATTACGGCACGAACATTTATAAGACTCTGAATATTTATCTTGTCAAGCGAATTGTAAAGGTTGAGTTTATCTTCGATCATCTTTTGAACACGTGAGAAGCCACGCTCAAATTCGAGCTTCATGAGTTCTCCTGATGTTCTTACTCTTTTATTGCCAAGATGATCTTTTGTGTCAAGTCTTTCTTCATGACTTTCAATGTCAAGAATGTATTTGATGGAAGAAATTATATCTTCTTTTGTTAGTACTTGAGAATCTACTTTCAGGCCAAGCTTGGCATTTATCTTTGCCCTTCCTATATCAGTGAGATCGTAATGGTCTGGATCGAAGTAAAGACCGTTAAAATAACTCTTGGCTATATTTATTCTTGGAATTTCACCCGGTCTTAATTTTCTGAAAAGTTCAATGTAAGCTTCATCTGATGTCATAGCTTTTTCTTCATCTTCAAGATTTTCAACGGTTTTTTGCATGTAGGGATGGGCAAGAAGCATCTTCTGCACCTTGGCTTCAAGTATTTGAGGGATCATCTCTTCCTGCAATTTTTCACCGGTATGGATCAAAATTTCTCCGTTTTTATCCTTCACATCCTCCAGAACAATTGAACCCTGGCGAAAGACAAGTTCATCTTCATCCACCGAGATCTGGACAGGATATATGTTAAGCATATCTTTGGGTTCAACGAAGTCGAGTATTTTAAGAAGCAATGGCAATTTAACCTTCTTTTTTCTATCTATCCTTGCCTGGAGGATACCTTTTTTAACGTTTAACAATATTTCAAGCCACGCACCTTTTTCCGGAAGGAAATGTGCGTAAAATGTTGGTATCCTTTCGGAACCCTCAAATTCCTGAACGAAGTAAACGCCAGGTGATCTGACGAGTTGATGGACAACAACACGCTCGGCACCGTTGATTATGAAAGTACCACGTTCGGTCATTATTGGAAGATAACCAAAAAGTGCTTCACTTTCTTTTATTTCTGAGGTGTGAATATCTTTTATTCTGATCGTTATGTAAAGTGGCACACTGTAAGTGGTATCTTTGAGTCTGCACTCATCCTCCGAATACTTGGGTTCTCCAACTCTCGATCTCACAAATTCCAATCTGAAACCTTTTTCTCCTTTTTTAACATCTGCTTTATGAGGTTTGGACTCTATTGGAGAAAATTTTTTCAAAACTTCCATTATACCTTTGTCCACGAATTCTTTGTACGAGTCAAGCTGCACAGATATAAGGTTAGGTACATCGATAGCATCTTTCAGCTTTCCATAAGAGTATCTTTCCCTTTTTTCCACCTTTTCACCGATCCTTTCAATTTAATCGAACACAAAAACCCTTAACACGATCGGGTTAAAAATACTTCATCATTATATTTAAGCAAAACTACCCCATCAGAATCTTTACAATTCCGATGAGGTTGAGTTTCAATTTGAATATGATTTATTGTACGGCTCTGAATTTTTAAATCACTTAAGTTCTACAACTGCTCCGGACTCTTCTAATTTTGCCTTGATCTGATCAGCTTCTTCTTTGTTAACATTCTGCTTGACAAAGGCATCAGCGGCTCCAGCCTTGTCAACGAGATCTTTTGCCTCTTTCAAACCAAGCCCAGTTATTTCTCTGACAACTTTAATAACCTGCAGTTTCTTGTCTCCAGATTCTTTTAGGAAAACGTTGAAAGAAGTTTTCTCTTCTGCAGCCGCTGGTTTTCCTGCCGCAACTGGAGCCGCTGCAACTGCAACAGGTGCAGCTGCACTCACACCGAATTTCTCTTCGAGAGCCTTCACGAGCTTTGCAAGATCTCCAACGCTCATCTGTTCAATAACCGTTATTATTTCTTCATTTGTCATTTTAAAACACCTCCACAATTTTTCTTCTCAATTAGGTTTTTTATCTTTTATACCATCAAGAACGTAAACCAATTTCCTAAGCATACCCGATAAAACTGCGTGTAAAGAATAGATTGGAGCCTGAATCTGACCAACGAGTTGGGCAAGCAAAACCTCTTTTGGTGGAAGAGCTGAGAATTCTTTTGCCTGAGCCTGATCGATGAATTTTCTTTCAAAAAAGCCTGATTTAACGACGGGAATATTTCCATTTTCTTCGATAAAATTGTAAAGAACCTTCAAAGCCATAACCGGATCTTTATCCGTGTAAAGAATAGCGGTCGTCCCTTCAAGCGAACCAGATAGATCATCGATGCTAAGTCCAACATTTGTGAGAGAGATCTTGAGTAAAGTGTTTTTCATAACTTTATACTCAGCATCGACTTTACGCAAATCATCTCTTAATTTAGTTATATTCTCGACGTTCATACCCTTGTAGTCGGTGAGAAGTATTAACTGTGCATTGGAAAGCGATTTTGTTACTTCATCAATTATCTTTGCTTTCTGTTGCTTTAACATGAACATGCCTCCTTCAAAAAAAACGGCCTAAAAACAAGGCCGTTGATCTAATTAAGATCTTTCTTAAGATCAAACGCCTCGGTGGGAAGACCTCCGTCTTTAAATCCCACTGTCTCTGGCATTGAATTAACTCTCAAACTGACTGATATCTAATTTTATACCAGGTCCCATCGTTGATGTTACAACTAACTTTTGAATGAAACGACCCTTAACACCCTGTGGCCTTAAAGCACTTACCTGCTGAAAGGCTGACTTTATATTCTCAACCAATTTGTCCTTTTCAAAATCCTTCTTGCCAACGGGAAGATGAAGATTTCCAGTTTTATCATTTCTAACTTCAACTCTACCGGCTTTGAAAGATTTAACGGCTTCACCTATGTTTGGTGTCACTGTTCCTGATTTTGGAGAGGGCATTAGACCTCGTGGTCCTAAAATCTTACCAAGTTTTCCAACAAATCCCATCGTGTCTGGTGCCGCTATCGCGATATCGAAGTCTGTGAATCCCTCAGATGTTATTTTCTGAGCCAATTCTTCTCCACCAACGTAATCCGCGCCTGCAGCCCTCGCAGCTTCAGCGTTGGGGCCAACGGCAAAAACTAAAACTTTCACGCTCTTACCAGTCCCGTTCGGTAAAGTAACGGTATTTCTAACCTGTTGCTCATTTTTCTTAGGATCTATGCCTGTCTTCACGGACATCTCAATGGTTTCATTGAACTTTGCACTGGCTATCTCTTTCAGAAGATCAACAGCTTCTTCTAACGAATAGAACTTATCTCTGTCAACTTTCTTCTCAGCTTCTAAAAACCTTTTGGAATGTTTTGCCATCTTTTACTCACCTCACCCGACGACGTCAACGCCCATACTACGGGCTGTACCGGCAATTATCTTAACTGCTGCCTCTAAGTCTCTCGCATTGAGATCGGGCATCTTGGTTTTAGCTATTTCTACGATCTGTGCTTTCGTTATCTTACCAACCTTGCTCTTATTCGGTTCTCCGGATCCATTTTCAATCCCGGCAGCTTTTTTTATGAGCACAGAAGCTGGAGGAGTTTTTGTCACGAAGGTAAAAGATCTGTCCTCATAAACGTTTATTATGACTGGTAAGATCATCCCTGCCTGTTTGGCCGTTTCAGCGTTGAACTGTTTGCAAAAGGCCATTATGTTCACACCGTGCTGACCCAGCGCTGGTCCCACCGGTGGAGCCGGTGTTGCTTTTCCCGCGGCAATCTGTAACTTTACTTGTCTTAAAATTTTCTTTGCCATTTTAAACCTCCTTGTGGTATTTTCGGGATCTCAATCCCTCCCACTGAATTCAATCGAGAAGCTTTTCAATTTCAGAAACACTTAGAACAACCGGAGTTTCCCTTCCAAAGATGACTACACTCACAGTTATCTCTTTTTTGTCAGGTTTTACTTCTTTTACAACACCCGTGAATCCTTCAAAGGGTCCAGCTTTTATTTTAACATGTTCACCTATATCTATATTTATATTTATTTTAACCTCTTCGGCCGCCGTCTTAGAATTTTTCTTCCCCGCAAGAGAATTCAATATGAACTTAACATCATTTTGCTTAAGAGGGATCGGCTGACCGGCATTGGATACGAAATTTATGACGTGCTCAGTATTTTTAATCGTTTCCCAACTTTCTTCGTTCATGAACATTTCAACAAAAACGTAACCCGGAAAGAGCCTTTTTGAGATAACTTTCGATATTTTTATCTCTTTGTATGCTCCGTAAACATCTATTTCAATCACGCCATCCGTTGGAGAAACAAAAAGTTTCTTCTCTCCTATTTTTTCTCCAGCATGAACTATCTTGTTCAACTTTATCGATTTTATGAAACATTCCGTCAGAATGAAGTAAAAATCGTTATCTCCTCCTTCAATCGGCTGGATAACAACCTTCTTTACCCTATCGTTCTGAACAACTTTTCCATCTATTTCGCAGAAGGTGGATTTGTCCTTGGAAATTGGCATACCCTCGGTCAATTTTGCACCAAGACGTATACCTCCTTCTATTCCGGTCGACGAAGGTATGTAATAAGTTCTGCTATTCTTGCGATCTATCGACTCGATCACAAGCTTCCTCATGTTTCTTAATTCTATAACTTTTCCTTCACGTTTTGCATGAATTTCAGGCACTTCAACAAGAAGTTGACCTTTAGTTATTGTATCTCCAGAATTAACATGAACCTTAGAAGTGGAAAGTACTCTTATCTTTTCCACCTTTCCACCTTTTATATCAACAACTTTTTCCTCAGGCACAAAAACCTTACCTATGAAATCATGTAAACTTAGAAGTTCCCTTTTTTGTTCTATTAAATCCTTAACCGTTTCTTCGAGACCTGAATAAGTTTGAACTATGTACCAATTTCTTTTCATGCCATCCACTTATTTTCCGGATCAAACTCATCGATAAGAATCAATTTCATCTCACCTTTCCATGATTCAACAAAACAAGCCAAAAAAGTTCTTTTCAAATTTCACAAAAAGAATGCTAAAAAACATTCACACGAATATTGCTCTTACCTTACACCTAAAGCTGAAAGCAACCATGTTGTCAAATTTGAAAAGCCAAGATCGAGAAGCCAAAAATAAACTCCCGTAACAACAAGTATCAGCAAAACTATTCCCGCGGACGAAAAAAGCTTCGTTCTCGTTGGCCAATTAGTTTTTTGAGCTTCGCTTTTAACTTCTCTAACAAATTTACCTACATCTGCCATCTTTTTCACCTCGCAAAAAACTGGCAGGCCCGGTAGGGATCGAACCCACAACCCCCGGTTTTGGAGACCGGTGCTCTGCCAATTGAGCTACGGGCCTACTTTTCATTTAACTTCTTTGTGAAGAGTATGCTTCTTACATTTCGGACAATATTTGCTCAATTCCAATTTTTCTTTTTGACCTTTACTTTTCTTTATCACATAATTTCTTGAACCACATTCAGTGCAAGATAAAGAAACAAAATTTTTCACGTTCTTTGCCATTTTCACACCTCACTCTGGTGGAGAAGGATGGATTTGAACCATCGAAGGCGATCCGCCAGCGGATTTACAGTCCGCCCCCATTGGCCACTCGGGCACCTCTCCATTTCCAGCCAGCGAAGGGACTTGAACCCCCGACCAACTGATTACAAATCAGTTGCTCTACCAACTGAGCTACGCTGGCACTCCTTGCGTATTGTACAACATATCAAAAGAAATTGTCAATAGTTCGAATTGAACTGGAAGATAAAATTAAAAAAATACATAAAAAGTATATAATATGTGGGATGATAAAGAGAGATAACAGGAAAAAGGTGAATGAAAGATATGAGATACGAGATAATTGGACGACCTTATTACGCGATGATCAAAATATCGGTTGAAATAGGAGACAGGATCTTCGCAGATCTTAAATCAATGGTTTCGATCGATACGAATATAAAATGGAAAGATTCAGGAGATCAAAATGATAAAAAACTATTTTATGTTGAAACGTATCCTGGAGAACTTATTCTCACGAGCAAAGTGCGAGGAGACATTTATCCGATAGATTTTGGTGGTCAAACTATGTACGTAAGATCCAACTCTCTGCTTGCTTCCTACGGAGATATTTCTGTTGATTCAAATTGGGGTGGATCAAAAGAATTTTTCAGTGAGGAAAAGATAACATTACTTAAAATTTCTGGAAAGGGTACAATTTTTTTAACTTCGGACGGAATACTTTACAAAAAATGGGTTGAAGGAACATACTTCGTTGAAGAGAATAAAATTGTTGCTTTTGAAGAAATCTTACGTTTCAGGCCGACCCCGAATTTCGATGATGAAGGAAGACTTTTTATCGCTTTCAATGGTGGCGGAAATCTTTACATTCAAACGAGATGATCGATGAAAGTTTTCACATTTCAAACAAGATTAGAGCCGAAAATGATCACAAAGATCAAAAAAGTTGCAAAAATTATGCCAAAAGCACTCAAAATTATCCATATTGTCAAAGAGATTTTTCCTTCGATCCTTTTAGAACGATCGAAGTGTCTGAAGATATGAATATTCCAGATCAAAGAAACCAACGAGGTAATCCCAATTATTACCATGATCACGAGTAAGATCATCAGATCACCTAAGATAGAAAAACGCGCCACTTACGGCGCGTTTTAAGATCACTGAACCTGATCCTTAAGAGCTTTTCCTGGGCGAAATTTCGGGACTTTCCTCTCAGCTATTTTTATCTTCTTTCCTGTTTGAGGATTTCTGCCTTCCCGGGATGCTCTCTTAACTACTTCGAAGGTACCGAAACCAACGAGCTGAACTTTCTCACCATCTCCAAGAGATTTGGAAAGGATGTTGAGTGTGCCTTCAACTACATCCTTGATCTCTTTCTTGTGATAGCCAGTCTCTTCTGCCACTTTGTCGATCAATTCTTTCTTGTTCATGGTATTTCCCCCTTTCATAAAAATGTTGATCTCAAAAACCCTATCTACATCTCAATTTAAGAACAAATATCAAAGTTATTTAAATATACAATAAAAATATAATGATGTCAAATGCCTTGTAACACTGTGAAACCATTAAAAAGAAGAGAAAAAAAGAGCAAATAGAAGATTAACCCGTTTATTTGCTCTTAAACACCTATAAACAACTTTTTATACGTTGTTTTAGCCTATTTTGAAACTTGCATTATATTTTACCTTTAAAAGATCCTTTTACTGTGGGATTATCAGACCGTAATTACCATCTTCCCGTTTGTAAAGTACGTTTATCTGCCCATCTTCTGCATTTCTAAAGACGAAGAATTCATGACCAAGTAATTCCATCTGAAGAATAGCTTCATTGACATCGATCGGAGATAAGATGAACTTCTTTATCTTAACGACTTTGTCCGTTTCCTCAGTATCTTTTATTTCAGGCTGGACCGGCTGGACCTTTTCCCTCTTGAGCGTCATGTATCTATCTTTGAACCTTTTAAAACGCTTTTCAAGTGTGTCTACACAACTGTCTATCGCAACATAAAAATCTTTCGTTGTTTCTTTTGATCTTACTATTATAGATCTAAGCCTCAATGTTGCCTCAACCGTTGTTCTCTCATGTTCTTTTTCGAATTTCATCTCGAGATCTGCAGAGTCGTCATCGATGAGCCTTTCCAGTTTTTCAACTTTTTTCTTCAAATACTCTTTCATCGATTCGCTTATATCCACATTTCTTGATTTGTACTGAATTTTCAATTTGATCTCTCCTTTCGTATTTGACATTTCGCGCTCTTGACCATCGATAGTTATCTATGGTAAACTCTTTGAGTGAGAAGGGGTCGTGGCGCAGTTGGGAGCGCGCTTCCTTCGCAAGGAAGAGGCCGTGGGTTCGAATCCCATCGGCTCCACCATCAAGGCAGGTATTTTTAACCTGCCTTTTTTGCAGCCTCAAGATCTGCCTTTCTTTCTTCAATTATTTTTTCTTGTAAATTTCTTGGAACTTCTTCATACTTTGAAAATTTCATCGTGAAGTATCCCTGCCCACTTGTCAAAGAATTCAGTTGTGATGAAAAGTCAAGTATCTCAGCAAGAGGAACTTCGGCTTTTATTATTTGAAAACCATTTTCTGTCGGTTCCATTCCCTGAATTCTTCCACGTTTTGAATTCATTTCTCCCATAACATCTCCAGCATGTTTTTCCGGAACGTAAATCTCAACGTTCATGATCGGTTCAAGCAGTGTTGAACTTCCATTTTGCATTCCAATTTTAAAAGCTTGAATCGCTGCTATCTGGAACGCTATATCCGAAGAATCAACTTCGTGATAAGAACCATCATAGAGTATAACTCTTACATCATCAACAGGATATTCACCGAGTATTCCACTTTTCAATCCTTCCCTTATACCTTTTTCAACCGAAGGAATGAAATTCTTTGGTATGGCTCCACCGAAGATCTTGTCCACGAATTCGAATCCCTTACCCCTCTCTAACGGTTCAAGTTCGATTTTAACATGTCCGTACTGACCATGACCACCGCTTTGCTTTTTATGCTTGTATTCGGCATTTGTCTTTTTCGTTATAGTCTCTCTGTAAGCAATTTTTGGCTTTCCGAGTTCAACTTCAACACCAAAATTCTTCTTCAATTTTTCTAACATAACTTCAAGATGAACATTTCCTACTCCAGATATAACTATTTCTGATGTTTCAGGATTGAATTCTATGTGAAAAGTTGGATCCGATTCTGTGAGCCTTGTAAGTCCATTGGTTATTTTATCTATCTCATTTTCATTTTTAGCTTTCACGGATTTTGAAATCATCGGTTCTGGAAAATCAAAAAGTTTTTTAGTTGCGAGTTGATTTGCAGGATCCGTAAGAAAATCTCCTATACGGCTATCCTTAAGTTTGGGAACTGCTATTATATCCCCTATCGTGGCTTCCTGAACCTCATTTTGCTTTTTACCAGCCGGCACGTAAAGATGATTTACCCTTTCCTGTGTCTGTGCTGAGCCGTTGTATATCGTATCACCAGCTTTGAGATGACCTCTTAAAACCTTTGCATAAGTTAGCTTCCCTATGAAAGGATCGACGACAACTTTAAAGATCAAAGCTGCAAATGGTCCATCCTGGACAGGATTCACTTCAATATCTTTGAATTTAAGTGGCGAGTCTAAGGGAGATGATCCAAAATTCTGTATATTTTCTAAAAATTCATTTATGCCTATCTTTTTTGTGGCGGCCCCAGAGAAGACCGGTACTATCTTACTTTCATGGTACCCCTTCGCAAGAGCTTTTGTAAGAGTTACAGTATCTATTGTTTCATCTGCAAGATACTTTTCCATCAGCGATTCATCGAGTTCGACAACGGATTCCAGAAATTCAGTTCTATGATTTTGAAGTTTTTCCTTGAATTCATCTGGAACTTCCGAAACTGTTACCTTATCGTCCTTATAGAGGTAAGCTTTCTGAGATATAACATCGATGATGCCTTTCAAGTTTGCGCCTTCACCCATTGGAAAGTTCACAACTATGGCTGGCTTCTTCGAGATCTTTCTGAATTGATCGAGAGTTTTCTCAAAATTAGAAAATTCTTTATCTACACCATTTATCAACACCATGGCTGGTCTACCGTACCCTTGCGCTATTCTCCAAGTTTTTTCAGTTTGAACCTGAACTCCGCTTGAAGCTTCGAGAACCGAACAGACATTGTCAGCAACAAATGTTGACGATATCACCTCACCTATGAAATCCGAAAAACCTGGTGTATCGATAAGAAAATAACGATACTCACCTCTGTCAAACGTGAAAACTGCAGTGTTAACACTTGACTTTCTTTCGATCTCAACGGGATCAAAATCCATCGCAGTGTTTCCCTGATCAACACTTCCCATTCTGTCAATAACTTTGTTCGTAAAAAGCACTGATTCACAAAAAGTTGTTTTTCCACTTCCATTGTGACCGATGAATGCAATGACTCGTTTCTTTTCGATGGTAGTCAATCTCACGCACCTCCAGTTGTTTTATCGATTTCAATCCAAAATTGAAATAAAGCCGCTTCTGGCTCGTGATCTACCGGCTTATCACCGACGATCATCGAGATTTGATCTTCATTCCCGAGGTAGATCGCATCGGAAAAGCCCATATTCATAAAAAGTGTTTGCAATGACGAAAGCACAATTCCTCCAGAGTTTTCAGCATCGATGAAATACAGGTTATTTCCTTTCATGGCTGCAAAAAATCCATTATCTCCGGTACCTTTTTCAAACACAGGAATCCTGTTGAAATTTTGAATCATCATAACTTTTCCCTGAATTCCTAAGTTAACATTTTGAAGATTGAAAGGTAAGATGAAGGAAACGGACTGTCCCAAAGTTACATTTTTTAGAAAGGATGAATAAATATTTTTAATTGATAGAAGTTCTTCATCCGCTACACGTTCCTGGTAGCCCATTCCGACAATTCTCCCATTCTCAATCTCGAAGTACGATCTGTCCTTTGAATTTGAAATATCTAATCCATAATTTTTAGTGTAAAGAATTACATTTCCTTCATCTGTATCAACACCATCAACAACGAATGGAATGTTACCTATGTTAACTGTCATCAACTGATCCGTTTCAATTATATCAAATTTTTGTCCATTCCATGTCAACGCAGGTTTGTTCATCATAGGAGCCCCATAAATATGTCCCATGGAATATACTAATCCATCGATATTCTTAAAGGCTATAATCGAAATATGGTTACCGGTATTTATCTCGTTGAGCGGCAATGCTTTTCCAATTCCGTTCTTTTCGTATCCCATCTTCACGTTTACCGAAGGAGATAACTCTAATATTTTTAATTCCGTATGATCGTTAGAAGAGTCCGGAGAAACCATCGTCTGATAAATTATTCCATTTCCAAAATCTATCAGATTTGATTCTTGAACGGGAAAGGTTGGACTTCCAACGGCCGTTGTTACATCTAACGTTGCTGTATGTGTTATATCGTAACTCACTGAGAAGCTTTCTCTTTTTTCAACGACCAAGGGTGAATTCGGAGACGAATAGTCGGGCGAAAATAATACAGGATAAATTTCAACTTTCTCAACTATTCCATTGTTCGTAATTTTAACAGAAGAAGTAGGAGGTTTTGTGTTAAAAAAGATCGTGAACGTGTTCCCGTAAAGAATTGCACCTTTGATTGTAATTGTAGGCGGTTTTTCTACAAGAAAGGTTTCCTGTCCATTCGATGAATATTGAAAGTTCATGAGTTTAGCTACTGCCATGATCGAAATGTATGGAGAGGTGAGATCTGTTGCAGCATCTTCAATGTAATAAAGTGAGTCGTAAAGACCTTCTCCACTTTTCAAATTGAAAGAGATGAAATCTTTTCCATTTTCAATTATTCCCATTCCATTCTTGACAGACCATTTCAGATCAAAAAGTCCGGCAACAGTAATGATATTCATGAATGGTTCTCCTTTCCAGTATAAAAGATCGGGAACCTTTTGGACCTGCTCACCATTGACGATGTACATGGTGTTACCGAAAGCACAAACAGGAATGAGTAAAAGTAGAAAAAGACCTTTTCTCATTCAATGACTCCATGGATCATTTCAACATTTTTAGGTTTCACATCGGATATTTCATAAACATCTTTGATTATTTCTATTGACTCATTAAGCTTTTTTTCGGATTGATAATAAAGTGTACACAGTGTATCACCTGCTTTAACAGGATCGCCTGTCTTTTTGACGAGCCTTATGCCGACGGAAAGATCTATGATGTCTTCTTTCTTTTCACGACCTGCTCCGAGCTTCATCGAAGCAATTCCTACTTTTTCAGCATTCATTGAATGAATATATCCACTTTTTGATGACTTAAAATCTGATTTTTTATCAGATATATTCAATATCGAAGGATCATCAACAACTTTAGAGTTACCTCCCTGGGCTTCTATCATTTCTTTCATCTTTTTCAAGGCCGTTCCATTTTTTATCGAATCTTCGAGCATCTTTCTTCCTGAATCGAGTGTGTCCGTTATCTGCCCAATCTTCAACATCTGTGCTCCGAGTTCAACGCAGAGCCGTTCAAGATCTTTGGGCCCTTTCCCTTTGAGTGTTTCTATCGCTTCTTCAACCTCAATTGCGTTTCCAACCGTATAGCCGAGTGGCTTATCCATATCGGTGATAAGAGCTACCATTTTCTTGCCATGTCTTTTACCTATGTCTACCATTGCCCTTGCAAGATCTGTTGCAGCTCCTATTTCTTTCATGAAAGCACCAGAACCAACTTTTACATCAAGCACAATGCCATCTGCTCCGGCCGAAAGTTTTTTACTCATTATGCTCGATGAGATCAAAGATATTTCATCAACCGTTGCGGTAACATCCCTTAAAGCATATATTTTTTTGTCCGCAGGTGCAAGGTTGGCTGTCTGCCCAACAACTGCGATGAGATGTTTTTTTACGTTATCTATGAACTCTTTTTCGCTTAAAGATGTTCTGAATCCTGGAATTGCTTCGAGTTTATCAACTGTCCCTCCGGTATGACCAAGTCCTCTTCCGGACATCTTTGCAACGGGCAATCCGCAAGAGGCAACCATAGGGGCAAGAACAAGTGTTGTCTTGTCTCCAACACCACCAGTTGAGTGTTTGTCGACTTTGATGCCGGGAATAAAGGACAGATCTATCGTATCGCCCGATCTTGCCATTATCTCGGTAAGGTTGTACCTTTCCTCGGCATTCATGTGCTTGAAATAAATAGTCATGAGGAAAGCGGCCATCTGATAATCTGGAATCTCACCATTCATGAATCCATTTATCATGAACTCGATTTCCTCTTTTAGAAGTGTTTGTCCTTCTCTTTTCTTAAGTATAAGATCGTACGCTCTCACTTTCGATCACCTTCAACAAGTTTTTTCTATTATCAATTTCACAACGGATACGAAATGCTCTGATACCCTGTTTGCAACTTCAAGAACATCTTTTTCGGATAAGCGCTGTTCAAGAACACCAGCCGCCATATTCGTTATGCAGGATATTCCCATAACCTTAAGGCCAACGTGATTTGCTTTTATAATTTCATTGACGGTTGACATTCCAACCATGTCTGCTCCAACTTTCCTTAGCATCTTTATCTCTGCAGGTGTTTCGTAACTTGGGCCTAACATCGAAGCGTAAACTCCCGAATCCAATTTTTGAGAAAATGCTTTGAATATGAAGTCATTTGCACTTTCCATCCATTCGATGGAAAGAGGACGTGACATATCGGGAAATCTCGGCCCTATTTCATCTTCATTTGGCCCTATTAAAGGATTACGGAATGAAAAATTTATTATATCTTTTATGAAGACAAGCTGGCCAGGTTTGAAAGACAATCTTACACCGCCCGCAGCATTTGTAACTATCAGTTTTTTTATGCCGATCATTTTCATCATCTCTATTGGATACGCTATATCTTTGGGTGAATATCCTTCGTAAAGATGAAAACGGCCGTTCATCAAGAGCACGTATTTCCCATTTATTTTTCCATAGACAAGCTCTCCGGCATGACCGGGTGCTGTCGATCTCAGAAAACCAGGAATTTCGGAGTAAGGAATGTGCGTTGCATCTTCAACTTCATAAGCAAGTTTTCCAAGGCCTGATCCCAAAACAATTGCAACGTCAGGGACCTTTCCCATTTTTTCGTTCAATATCTTTAAAGTTTGTTCCTTCATTTAAGATTCTCCTTGATCCTATCCATAACTGTTTCAAAGATCTGTGAGATCTTTTCTCCCGTTTTTTCTGCAACCTTTATTACCTCTTCTGCGGTGAGCGGTTCAAGCCCTTCTGGAATGGCACGATCCGTTATCGCAGAAATTCCAACTACTTTCATGCCAGCGTGATTTGCAACTATTACCTCTGGAACGGTTGACATGCCGACGGCATCTGCACCGAGATATCTGAACATCTTGAGTTCGGATGGCGTTTCAAAAGAAGGACCTGCGACAGCAACGTATACACCTTTGTAGCATTCTATTACCAAATCTTTAGCGGCATCCTCTGCCATCTTTACAAGATCAGGATCGTAAGCGTTCGACATGTCCGGAAATCTCACTCCCCATTCATCGATATTTTTACCGATCAGAGGATTGTCTCCCATGAAATTTATATGATCTGTTATTATCATCGGATGCCCCGGTTCAAATGAATGGTTGAGACCACCAGCAGCATTAGTTATGAATAGATATTTAACTCCCAAGAGTTGAAAGGTACGTATTGCCATCGTAACCTCTTTCATCGAATACCCTTCGTAAAAGTGGAAACGTCCATTCATTAAGACGACGTCAATCTTATTCCACTTCCCGAATATCATCTCTCCAGCATGACCTGGTGCAGTTGAAAGAGGAAAATGTGGGATATCCGAATACTTTATCTTGCAATCAGTGTCAACACTTTCTTTGATCTTCGAAAGACCAGATCCGAGTACGATCGCGATTTTCGGTCTAACCTTCGATTTCAATTTCAAAAATTCTCCAGCTTCTTTAACCATTTGAACGTATTCCATGAACATTTCTCCCTTCTGAAAAATTTTTTCTCCAACTTGCGCCGTTTAAATAATTGAACTCGCTTCCCTGCACTTTATTCGTTTTTGTAAGTGCTTCTTCAACAAGTTTTTTAACCTCTGCACTTGAAAGCCCTATCGACCAAAGCACATTTCCGGGTGGAGTAGATACTATTCTGTGAATAGTTATCTTTGGATCTAAATACATCAAAAAAAGAGTGGCTCTTCTCACGTATTCGTCCGCATCGTAAGGTTTTATTTTACCTTCGGTGTAAAGTTTGGCCATCATAGTATTGGGCGCTATGTAGAGAGAATGCATCTTTACACCATTCACGCCCAACGCTGAAAGCAATTTTGCACATGCTATCTCATCATTCACGGTATCGCCGGGAAGATCAAGAATAACGTGTGCGACTATTTCAAATCCATATTTCTTCGCATTCAACGTTGCATCAACGAATTCTGCAACAGAATGTCCACGATTTATTGAAACAAGTGTATTTTCGTTCACAGATTCAAGACCGAACTCGACAAAAACATCTATCTTTTTTTCGATGGCTATCTCTTTAAGAAGTTCACCAATCTCAATTGAAAAAGCATCGGGCCTCGTTGAAATATCAAGCGCAACAACTCCTTCAACGATAGCTTCTTCGTAAATACTTTTCAATTCTTCAATACTTCCATAAGTATTCGTGAACGATTGGAAATAAGCTATGAATTTGCCAGCTTTGTACTTTTTGGATGCCGATTTCATACCTTCGATCATCTGTGCTCTCACACTTAATTCTCTGAAATGATTGGCAAAGCCGCTTCCAGTTTCTTCACAGAAGGTGCATCCGCCTTTTCCAACTGTTCCATCACGATTTGGACATGTTTTAAAGTGAGCTATTGAAACACGCTGAACACGTTCACCGTATTTTTCTCTAAGGTAGGGGGCCAATTCTTTGTAAATCACTGTCTGGATCCTCCAAAGACCTGCATGAAATTTTGGATTTCGGTTTTTATGCCTATCAAATTGACATTTTGATCTGAATTAAGGATGAAAATAGAATCACCGGAATACCATCCAAGTGTTTTATAAGTTGAAAAGTTTCCTGAAAACCACCACAGTCCACTGTTCAAAGCGTTCCATGTGCCTCCCTCTTTTTTTACCCATTTGTACCAGAGATCGTGCATATCAAAGGAGCTTTCAAATTCTCCTGCATTTAAAATCACAGTGGAAGAAGTAGAAACGTAAGTTACACTCACAACTTTAATCAACTTCGATCTGTATCCAACGAATTCTACCGGATCAACTCTGATCTCATAATTTGAAATTTTATATCCGTCTGGTTTGAAATATCTAAGCGTATCTATATTTTGAGCTGAAAGAAAGCATGAGCTCAAAATTAAGATCAGAGGTACCAATTCAAATGCTAAGATCAATCTTATTAACAGTTTTCTCGAAATCATCCATCACCTTCCGGGCATCCACAGTTAAAAAATTTTCATCGTAAACCCATTTTCCTCCTATCATAACCTTAACTATTGCAGAAGTATCAAAAGCATAGAGTAGGTGGGAAAGAAAATTTTTTTTAGGCAAGGTTGAAAGCCTGTTTGGATCGATAACTATGAGATCTGCAAGCATTCCACTCTTAAGTGCACCGACATCGAAGGGCAAAGCTTTTCTGGCATTTACCGTTGCCATTCGTATGACCTCTGAACTTTTCATTATCACTGGATTTTCGGCTTTCGCCCTCTGGAGCATTATACCGAATTTCATCTCATTGAAAATGTTTAGACTGTTATTCGAAGCGGCTGAATCTGTTCCTAACGTTACATTAACCCCTACCTCCATGGCCGTTCTTATGGGTGCGATACCATTTCCGAGTTTTGCATTAGATATAGGATTGTACGAAAGCGTCGATCCTCTTTCAGATAGTATTTTCAATTCGTTTCGGTTCAAATGAGTTCCGTGTGCAATTATCGTTTTCTCATCGAATGCATCTATCGAATCGAGAAAATCAAAGGCATCAATGCCTGTTCTCTTTTTGAACTCATCTCTCTCATTTGGAGCTTCGAAAAGATGAAAAGTCAGAGGAAGATCGTAATCTTTTGATGTTCTAACTATTTCTTTGAAATAATCGTTGGAACAAGTGTAAAGCGCATGAGGACCAAAACCTCCCTTTATCATAGGATCGTTGAAATGCTTCTTTATGAAGTTCTCTGCAAGTAATAACTTTCTATCTCCATGGCCGTCGGTATCCGCAAGACCCCTTGCCACGATCCCTCTCATACCGAGATCCTTCGCGGCCTGTGCTATTGCATCTTCAAAAAAATACATGTCAACAAAGGTAGTTATTCCATTTTTTATCATTTCCATAAATCCTAAAAGGCTTCCCACGTAAACATCCTCTTCGCTCAATTTATCTTCTCTTGGAAAGATGTATTTGAAAAGCCACTCTTCGAGGTTTACGTCTTCGGCTATTCCTCTGAAGAGGGTCATAGCTGCATGAGTATGGGTATTGATAAGACCAGGCATAACTATCATGCCGTCGAGATCTTCAACTTCTCCTTGGACAAAATCCGTTATCCGATCCCCGTCTATATGAAGGTCCCTATCTTTAAAAGAAAGATCTTCTTCGAGGATCATGCCATTTTTCAGGATCATGCTCATTTTTTTGCTTCCTTCAATTTTTTATAAGAATTGACGTATTTATCATAAAAATTTTTAATGTCTTGATCTGAAAGTGAGGATGGAACCTTTCCGGTACCAGTTGCTATCACGTACATCTGCGATGCCTTCTCACACATCAAAGCTGCCAGTATAGCATCTTCTGCCGTCACACCAACGCTAACCTGGCCATGATTTGCAATTATCACAGCATTTGTATCACCTATATTTCTAACGATTTCATCCGCAAGTTCCTGAGTCCCCGGCAGTCTGTAAGATGTCACCTTTAACTTTCCACCTATAACCATTGCAACGTCCTCTGTGAGCAATGGAACTTCATTGAAGATTGTGGAAGCGACTGACGCATACAAGCTGTGTGTATGTATTATGGCATTAACATGCTTTCTTGTTGCATAAATGGCAACATGCATCTTCAATTCACTTGACGGAGGAAGGGTTCCCTCGAGTACGCTTCCATTCTTATCGCACAGGACAAGATCCTCTTCTCTTAAAGTATCGTAAGGTATTCCACTTGGAGTTATGAGTATCCTATCCTCACTCAATTTCATTGAAACATTCCCCCATGTCCCATAAACAAGATTAAGATCCATGATCTCTTCACAGGCCTGGATGATTTGAATACTTTCCCTCATTGCTTTATCATCTTCTTTCGTCGAAAGTATGAGAATTGTCAGTGAACGAGTACCCTCTTAAAGCTTCGATGTTCATGGAAAGCTCATCGATCTTTTTTTCTATCTCTTTCATCTTCTCTTTGAAAAGATCGTCAAATATTCTGAGATCGTTGAGAAGTTTTGAAATATTACCGTCCGATGCTTTTCCATCTGCGACTTTAAGCATATCTATTTGGTTCTGACGGCGATCCATGAGAAACTGGATCTTATCTATTCTTCCATTTTTGATCTCTTCTGTCATTTCAATTGTTATCTCATCAATGATTTCTACTATTTCCTCAACTGTTGACAAATCATCACCTCTAAAAATTATACATCATCTCGAGATCACTTTGTGCCTTCAAAGATCATCCGGCCGATATTTTAACATTTGAAAGTTTGATCATTTTTGGCACTACAAAATTTTTATCTTTTTGGATTTCTTTGGAAAAAATCATATTTGATTGTACTTCAGAGATGTTTCCCGATATCGAGCCACCGCTTACAGGTACAGTGCTTTCGCCATCGTTGTACCACCCGAGTCTTACTTCTCCGCCGAAATCTCCAGTCATAGGATCACTTTGAAAATCCGAAAAAGATAGAAGCTTAAGATATCTACCTTCCTGAAGCGAGGCTTCAGATATTTTTCCACCATTCACTGTGAAATTCGTCAATTGGCCGGTAGGTTTTACCTTCAAGTAATACGCGTATTTCAACTCTCCCCAGTATCTTTTCATTATGCCGTTTTCAATTATTTTAACTTTTCTCAGAGGTAAGCCATCTTCATCGTAAGGAGTGGAATAAGAGGATCCATTCACAGATGGATCAATGTACATAGTTATCATATCACCACTGGGATCATCTCCTTGAATCGTATCACCTGTTTTGGCTGTTGATAGATGTTCATAAAAATATCTTGCTGATGATTTGTAGAGATAATACTTCAAAAATTCACCAACGGCTTCTCCGGATAAAAGTACAGGTAATCCTTTAACAGCAGGCATTGAAATGGCATTTGCTCTTTCTTCGGTTATTTCGAGAGCTTGTGAAACTTTTTCGTATATTTCACCGTTCTCAAAATCAGAATTTTCAATAATCGAGTAAAGTTCTACCTCCTCACCTTTGCGCTTTGAAGTTGTTATGAACTCGATGTAAAGTTTGTAAAGTTCCCATGAAACATCAACACCTTTTGAGTTTATAACCCTGAATTTATTCCGTTTTAAAAAGAGCTCGGAAGAATTTATCCATGAATTCATGAACCTATCCGCACTGTAAAGTTCTTCTGAAATTTTATGGATCCATTCCGAAAGGTCTCCGGACGAATATTTACTGCTTGTGAAATGACCTTCCATCTTAGATGGCTTTGCAAGAGGGTACGGCGAATTCTTAACGAATTTAGATGAAAAGAGAGCATCGTTAACAGTCTCTTCGATCTCATCGCTTTTCATCGTTGGATAGATGATGGAAGTGGATGAACCACGATATTTTTGATCATTTTCTTCAAAATCGTGATAAAGTGTGACAAAAAATTTTTGTGTGCTTTTTGCACGATTCATATCAAGCGCTTTACGAATGAAAAAAAGCTCCTGCGCATCATCATCATTTTGTACAATCTTCCAATCATCTATCTCTTTACGGGTTTTGAGTATTTTTATTATCTTATCTATCATCATCCCAGCCTCACTTTTGCCTTGATGTATGGACCGCCAGATGAAACTTTAACGAATTCCTTGTGTCCCTTTCCGCAGGCACCGGTACCGGATAATTGGAGATCTTCCGAAACCATAGATATTGACTTCAAAAGTGCAGGCACGTATCCGGTCATTATAATTGGAGAAACTATCCTATCCGTAAGTTTACCTTCCTTTATTTCTCTACCGTAAAGGATCATGCACTGGATTCCCCAGTTTTTAGGATCTTCCATTCCACTTGACATCTTTTCCAGTAAATATCCATATTTAATCGATGAGATCATATCTTCAAGTTTATCTTGGCCGCTTGCAAAAAATGTGTTTGTCATTCTTGAATAAGCTTTTCTTTCAAACGATTCTCTCTTTCCATTACCCGTTGGCCTTGTTCCAAGTTTCATCGCAGATAAAAGATCCGAGATCCCTGTTTTCAATATTCCGTGATCTATTATCACCGTATCAGTTGCTAAAGTTCCTTCATCATCAAAGAAATATGAGGAAACCTGCCTTGCAGCAGCTGCTCCATCATGCATTGTGACAAGTGGCGATGCAATTTCTTTTCCCATATATTCGGTTGCTTTTGCCCTTTCTTTGACAAACATATCCATCTCAACTCCATGACCAAAAGCCTCGTGAGCTATCAAGCCTGCAACATCAGGCGAACATATAACGTCATATTCTCCTGGCTCTATTTTTTCAGATCCAAGTAAAGTCTCAGCTTCTTTGACCACTTTTTCAACACCGTTTTCCATCTCATCGAGTAATTCAACTCCCTTAAGCCCGGAAAAACCTTCGTACGAATATTTTGTTTTTTCTGCATCTCTTGCAAAAGCTTGAAGATATCCCTGTGACCACACATAACTTTGGGAAAGTCTCCTTTTCGTTGATAAAAAATATTTATTAACGTTAACCTCTTCATAAATGACCCAGAAGTTAACGAGCTTTGACGATATCTTATAGGCACGATCTTTCATTGCAGAAAGTTTCCTTACCTTTTCATCCGTGCTGATCTTCGATGGAAGTATTTCAACATTCTCTTCGAAAGATCCTTCCAATTCAGCTTCTTCTATCAAAGGATATTTTGAAATTCTTCCAGATCTTTTGAACCTGTCGGATGTTACGATGAGATCATTTCTTATTTTATCCACGATCTCTTCAACATCTGCGATCTCGTTAAAAGAGAATTCAGAATAGTTGATCCCGTTGTAAACTCTTACAACAAAGCCTCTCTCATTCCAGGAACTATCACCAATATTTGTATCCTTCGTAGTCACGATGTATCTTTTGCTGAAAGTATCACTTCCTAAAATTGAAACGTACTCATATTCCTGTGAAAGTTTTTTGAGTAAATTTTCCAGAAATGGTTTAGCTTCAGTTAAGAAACTCGAAAATTTAACTCTCATGAATCGCCTCCTTTTCACTTTTTACCGATTATTCTGAATATTATCGACGTTATTGCGACAGCAACTATTAAACCAGTTCCTATCGATGCTGCTATCAAAAAAGCATTTAGCATCAAAACTGTTCCCTGTGATGCATTGCCTATTATGAACAAATTCATCGCCTTGAATGCTATGAATCCAGGGACAAGTACAACTATTCCTCCGGTTATCAAGGGTTGCGAGGGTATATGCCTTATTCTCGATAAGAATCTGCCGGTTAATCCTATCACGAGTGCTGATATTAGTGAAGCCGCTATCGATCCGTATCCTATAGTTATAGAGTAAACGAACCAGCCTATTCCTCCGATACTTCCACCGAGTATTGCATCCACAGGAGTTGCATTGTATAAAAGCGTGAAGCTTCCGCTTGCAAGCGCTGCCACCAAAGATTGAATTATTATGATCAAAATTTCATTCCTCCCATGAAGACGGTCCCTGCAGCTATTCCAAAGACCAACGCTATTAGTAAAGCTATGGCTTCACTTTCCTTGACCGTCCCCGAGATAACACTTGCCTGGGAGATTTCTGAAAAACCGTTAGTTATTAGTAACCCAGGAACAAAAAGCATTATTGCTCCGGAAATCATTCCACTCAAAGTTGCACCTTTGAAAATTGCAAGTAGAATCCACGCTCCGAGAGAGATCATTACACCGGCACTGAATTGTTGAAAAAATCTGTTATCAAGAAGGCGAATATAATTCGCGGCGACGTAAACGAGTGCACCGAGAACCATTGAAGCGATTGCACTCATAAGACCACCTACGAGTAGATACTCGAATCCGCCGCAGGCAAGAGCTGCAGCGATCATTCTGATCCATACGGGATATGAAAAGTCTTCCTTCATGATCTTCTTCAATTCCGAATGGGCTTCTTCAATTCCAATTTTACCATCAACGAATCTTTTTATGAGTGAATCTATCTTGATGAATTTTTCAAAATCAGTTGATAAATTCCCCGTTCTTTTTGTGACAGTCGATGAATTACCGTTAGCATCTTTGACAGTTATATAAATGACGGTATAAATAATTGCAACTTCAACTTCCAATCCAAGCTTCTGACCAATTTTAGAAATCCATAATTCGGTTCTCGTCGTAGGAGAACCACTTCTCATCAATGCTGTAGCCGTATCGGTCATGAAATCTATTTCTTCTACCATAGCCATTTGCGTGCAGCTCCTCTTTTCCCATTCATAGGTATATTATATACTCAAGTGGTACGTGAACATTACAGCAATACCTTCAAGTATACTTGATCAACGCTAAATATGAAATATCGTTGGCTCCTGCATTCGCCTTTCGTGACAGCAAATAAGTATTTGTTATTTACCGCTTACTTCTCCACTATTCACTGTTTTTTATACGCGCCACCTGCCATGAGCCATGTGATACGTGCTGTTCATTCATTTCACTTTTAAAAGAGATTTAGTATAGTTTCACTTTGAAAGTACTTTTTAATGGTGATTATGGTATCATTATTGAAAGAAAGGGTGAATTTTCATGGATGGAAGGGTAAATATCGGATTGGCCGTTACGGTTATAATTTTAACTATTTTTTCCTTCTTCGTTTCGATGATCTTCATGATTCCCGTGGCATATTCAATGATCAATTCACAGGCATATGGCAATGGTATCGAGACATTTTCGTATTATTTTTCAGGTTTTTCTTACTATTATTTCGTGACAATAGTCTTAGGAATGATCATCGCAATTCTTGAAATAATACTTTTCAAACAATGGATGAATGTTCTTAACAGGAATATTTTAAACACTCAAAGAATGCTTTCAAATGTCAGAACTGAAGATATATCTGTAAAATCCGAGATAGAAACGGCATCCGTTGAGCTTAGAAACGAAATGATCCCGAACTGGGCATTCTGGGGTTTTATCATCTCTTACTTAGCCATGCTTGGCCTATCTTTCCTTGGTTCGATGGTACTTTTGTTCGGACTGATATCTTTCATCTTCTTCTTGATATATCTCCATCAGATCTTTACAACGTCACACGATCTTTATAAAATAAAAGCCCGCGTCTATTCTTACCTTAAAAATATGAAAGGACTTCCCTCCGTTGAAGAGGTAACCTCTGTTCCAAGAAGAAATATCTTTTTGGTTGTTTTGCTTACGATAATTACCATCGGGATATATTGGTTTTATTTGATAGTCAAGCTATCAGTCGAGATAAATGAATACGTTAAAAGCGATGAACTTGCAAGGATTAAACTAACATGAGTTCATTCTGGAAGGTAGATCTCTGCCTCTCCAGTTATTACTTCTTGATCGTTGTCTAAAACATTGGTGATGAGAAATAATCTTCTTTTTTCTTTGTTTTTATCCTTAACGGTGATCTGTACTTCTACCGTATCGCCTACGTATACAGGCTTTCTGAACTTAACAAATTGGGAGACATAAACAGTTCCTGCCCCGGGGAAATCTCTTCCAAGCACTTTCGAAATCAACGATACAACGAGCATTCCATGGGCTATCCTTCTTTTAAATTGAGTCGTTTTTGCGAATTCATCATCGAGGTGTAACGGATTATTGTCACCAGTTATCCTTGCAAAGTCTCTGATCATTTCATCACTTACAAGAAACGTAGCATTGAAAGAATATCCTTTCTCAATCTCATCGAATTCCATGAAAACCCTCAACTTTCATATTTTATCGTTCATTGAATCTAAAATGAGTTTTGACCATGATTCCATCATGTCCCGTCGGCTTAGAAGATCGTAAAGGTTCATGAACTCCCAGGTGAATTTATCTATCTCTCTTATACCTTTTATATCAGCTTTGATCTCGAAGACAATTCCAAGGTGAACTTTGTTCACCGGCGTGCTCTTCTCTTTTATAACCCCCAAATATTTTGGCCATCCGAATGATTCCTGAATAAGTACTTCTTCATTCATTTCTCTCTCCATCCCAGATAAGAATTTCATCCATGGTGTTTCCCCTTCATCATGATCGTTAACGTGCCCACCCATACCAATACTGTACATACCATGAAGCCTTTTCTCTGTTTGAGCATTCAATCTTCTAACCGTAAGATATAAACCATCTTTATTTTGCATAACGACGTAAGGAATTATCTGCCTTTCCAATTCATCTGATTCTGCTTTTTCACGCCTTACAAAGAACCCTTTCGTTTCGACCAGCTTTTTGATCTCATCAATCGGAATTTCCACAAATCCCTCATTCAATACAAGCTCATCGATATCTTTCGATTGAACAACTAAAACCATCTCATCCATCATCTTAGCCCAGCCCCTTTTATTTCAGTGAGAATAATGGTAAAATACTTATGTTTTTTCTATTATACCTTTGAGGTGGAAAAATGTCAAAACTTGATGAATTTAAAGCTTACAGAGAAAAAATGAATGAGAAGATTTTAACCACTGGAACCACGAACACAAAGAGGTTCTTCAATCTTGACTCTAATGTTTATTACGATGGAGCTCTTTCACAAAAATCGAAAGAACTTATGGGGCTTGTTGCTTCGATGGTTCTAAGGTGCGATGATTGCGTGACCTATCATGTGATCGAATGCGTGAAAACTGGTTCTACCGATGTTGAAATCTTTGAAGCATTCGATGTTGCATTGATAGTTGGAGGATCAATAGTTATTCCACATCTCAGAAGAGCGGTAGAGACACTCGAAGAAGTCCGGAAAATGGAAAACGTTTGAGCTCAATTTCTGTTTGGAAGTGTCCCGTAAGTCCCACCAGTTAGTTGGTTTTCAACTGTTTTTATGAGGCTACCCAGATCTGCTTTAGTTGCTCCCTCGGCGTAAGCGTCCATAAGCCATGCTTTGTACCACGACTCCCCCATTTGCTGGGGGATCAATCCGGAATCGGAAACTCCCTTTTCCATTTGTTCGAAAATTTGAGAAAGCAGGGTTGATACGAACTGTGTTGCGACCGTACTTATAGCTTCTTTCCTTGGTAGTGCCTCGATATTCGAAAGATTTATAGGAGTTATTGGGGAGATCATCACATCACCACGATATTTTGTTGAATTATGCCAGATTTGTGGAGAGCTTCGGTTATGGCTATTATATCCTGTGGAGTTGCACCAAGAGCTTTCAACGCATTGACGAGATCTGCAAGAGAATTACCACTTGAATTACTTCCGTTCTGCAATTGACCGTTAACTATTGAGATCGAGAAATTACCGTAGCTCATCGTGAAATCGGGAAGATTTATATCTCCACCAAAGATGACTGTTCCTGTTCTTTCGTTTATAACTATCTCCTGCGGTGTATTCGGTACAACCTGAATTTCTTCAACTATCGCAAGAAAATCTATGAGATCATTCAAAAAAGATTGAGGAACGCTTATATTTATCGCAGCTGCGTTTGCAGCTATCGCTATTTGAGTTTGAAATTTTGAGTTGATAGCCTGTGCCACACGTGCAGCCGTGACGAAATCAGGTCTATTCAAAAGTAATGTTACAGTATCGGCTTTTATTATGTCAGAGGGTATAAGTTTTTGAACTATGGCACCATCCGGTATAGTTCCAACAAGCTGGTACCTATTTTGAAGAGACACGGATAAACTCGTATCGAATCCACCTATTGAAAGTTGACCCTGTGCAACTGCGTAAACATTTCCATCAGCACCGTAAAGAGGTGTTTGAAGTAAGACTCCACCTTCAAGACTTTTCGCATCGCCTAAGGAAGAAACTGTTACACCCAGCTTCATACCTGGATAGTAAAAAGGAGGTATATCTGCGGTTACCATAACAAGGGCTGAATTTTTTGAATTGAGATCCGAAGGAGAGATTACAACTCCAAAATTTTTCAGCATATTTGCTATAAGCTCGGAAGGGACAGCTCCACTATCACCATTACCGTTAAGACCGACAACAACACCGACACCGAAGAGCTGATTATCCATGGCACCTCTTATCTTCGTTATGTCTTCTATCCTTACGACGTCGGTTGAAGCTAAAATCATTGAAAAAGTGAACAAGAACAAAAACGAAATGATGAAGAATTTTTTCATGCCTAACACCGCCTTAGAATACTATTGAAGCTAAAGAATTCATAAGCCACGTTATCCATGTGTCATCTTTAACTCCTTGCTGAAAAACGACATTGCCATCGTACCAGACCTCGAGATTTGCTATATTTGCAGAATTAACTATATTTCCTGGTTGAATATCGTTAGGACTTACAATTCCTTCTATCTGAATCTCTCTCATAGAATTGTCAACTTTTATATCTCTTTTACCTTTTATTTGAAGATTGCCATTCGGGTAAACCTTTGTAACCATAGCAGCCATTTGAGTCTCGAATTGAGATTGATTATTTGATGTAGTTGTGTTGTTGGATACAGTGCTTGTTGCTTGTGGAATGGGTAACAATTTTGAGATATCGAAATTCGTAACAGATTTTATCAATCCACCGAGTATAGAAAGCAATCCATTTGAATAATTCGGATTATTGTAAGAATAATTGGTTGTAGTCGTATCGTATATCTCAACCGTGATCGTATCACCAACTTTACTCGCTATTGGAACCGTGAAAAGATTTTTGAAACCTGAATTCGATGAATTTGCCCACAACGAATCGGCAAAGATAGAAAGTGCTAAAAGAGTAAAGATCAAAAAAAAGGCAAAAAACTTTTTCATCATTATCCACCTCCATAAATCCGGATTTCTGGCCCTTTTTCGATAAGCCCGTACATCATATAACCGTTACTTACATTTCTAACCGGGATTATCTGACCAATTTTACCGCTTTGCATTGCCCTGACAAAAGTTGTAACGGTCATAGAAGGGTACGAAACATAGGCTATAAGTATCTGACCTGCCACTACATCCGGTGGTGTCTGAATTCCCTGCATTGATATAACCTGGCCTGCCATAAAAGACCATGTTGCTACATTTCCAATGACTTCGTTCAAATTCGTTGCATAAGCTGTTGTCGTAGCGTAAACGTCTAAATATTTTTGGGAAACCATATTCTGAGTTATGGATTGTCCGTACTCTATATTCTTCGATGCAACGATGACGTTGACGAATTGATGTGGAATGTACTTGATCACTTCCGATCGAAAAGTTGTACCGTCATCGATGAAATTAACTGGAACACCAACGATTTTATTCGATAATTTGAAAGGTTTTCCCACATCGATAAGATCGTATTTCATATCTTCAAGTTCTGTGATCCTTGAAAGTGTCGTTCCATTGCCTAAATAATTTGAAACAAGCTGTGAAATTCCGCCTATTGAATTGGATATTCCTATGCTACCGATCTCAAAAACGGCATTTGAATAGTTGATCACACTTCCATCGATGATTTTAACGAGTGCAAAGTATTCGTCACCCATCTGCGAAAAATTACTGATCTCAATCTTATAATCATCATTATTTATTCCAATTGGTTGGAAGTCAAGGATGAAAATGGCCGATGTACCGACTTCAGTGACCAAGGCATTTTGCACTTTGCTAAGATTCACAGGAATATCTATCGCCGACACTCTTATAGTTTTAGATGTTGCTGTAACTTTTAACCATTTGATAGATTGTTGGGCCATCGTAATGATATTTTGCGAATCAAGATCGTAATAAGTTCCTGGCTGAGGTGCAAATGCAACTGTAAAGTTTTTCAACGTTTGAGTTGACACACCGCTGAAAGTTGCTGCGAGATCGTAAAGCGTTACATATTTAGAAGAGATCTCTGCATTGGATTTAAGCGTTAAAGTTATTCCTAATCCGAAGGACATCGTCCCAAAGATCGCCAAAATTTCAAAGATCGTGGCAACTTTTCTCATAACTTTAAATCTGAATCAAAGCTGAAATTTCTCCAAGCATCTGATTCGAGGTCTGAATTACTTTTGAATCGAATTCGTAAGCATTTTGGGCATTTATCATGTCTACCATCTGCTGTATGACATTGACATTTGAAGCTTCAAGATATCCCTGACTTAGCTGTCCAAATCCATCTTGATTTGCAACGCCCTGTATTGGCTGACCAGAAGCTGGAGTAGAAACATAAACATTATTCCCGATAGATTCCAATCCGGCCGGATTTAAAAATTTGACAAGTGTTATCGTACCCACCTGAGTCTGAGTACCACCCGGTTGCGTTACTGTGACCGTACCGTTCGGTGCTATATTTATGGATTCCGCGTTTTGAGGAATGATTATATTTGGTATGACAACATTTCCCTCACTCGTGACGAGCCTACCCTGTCCATCCAGACTGAAACTCCCATCTCGTGTGTATCCTATCTGTCCGTTTTGAAGTTGAACTTGAAAAAAGCCATCTCCATCTATTGCAAGATCGAGTGGATTTCCCGTTGAAGAAAGACTACCCATTGTGAAAAGCCTGTTACTCGCAACAACCTGGACTCCATGTCCCACGTAAAGGCCTGTTGGTGATTGAGTGGTTTGAGATGTCGGAGTACCTGCGATGTAAAGATTCTGATATGCGAGATCTGAAAATTCTGGACTACTTTGTTTAAAAGCCGTTGTATTTGCGTTTGCAAGATTATTTGCTATGGTATTTATCATGAATTGTTGTGCATTCATACCTGTTGCGGCTGTTGAAAGTGAAGTCAACATTTTAATCCTCCTTTAGCTTACTTTTCCAACGTTTATTCCCGTTGACAACATTGAATCTTCAGTTGTTATAGTTTTCTGCGCTATACTGTAATTCGTTGAAGCATTTATGAGATCAACCATTTCTTTCACGGCGTTAACGTTTGATGATTCGAGATATCCCTGCATGACTTCGGCATTCGGATCCAAAATGAAAGGACCACTTTTACCGGTAGGGATGAACGAATTATCCCCAACTTTTTGAAGATAACTGGGATCCGGTACGTCAAAGACAGCCGGCTGACCGTTTCCTCCGACAATGGGTTGAAGGGCAGAATTAAGCACCTCTCTGCCAAAACTATCTACAAGATCTCCATTTGCCGAAAGTGTGAAACTTCCGTCTCGCGTGTAAAAAATTTGATTACCGCTTTTAACTGCAAAAAATCCATTTCCGTTTATCGCGAAATCAAGTTTTTGATTTGTTTGCTGTAAGGCACCTTCCGCCATATCGGGAGAGACTTCACTTACAACAACCGCATTTGTCATTTCACCTATCGGTGTATTAAGATTCAATCCGTTAGATCTGTAAAGCTCTCTGTTCATAGTTGCCGAAAATGTCAGAGAATCAGATTTAAATCCACAGGTATTAACATTTGCAAGATTATTCGAGATAGTATTGACCTCGGCCTGATCTACAAGCATTCCCATTGTAGCATCATAAAATCCGGTATGCAAATTCATCACCTCAAAAGATCTTTCAACGGGAGCGGTAAAAGTTCCTAATCGTGAAAGCTATCTTTTCGTTGTGTGAGATTCACCATAGATCAACCATCTTTGGCGAAGAATGAAAAAGGAAGAAAGACCATCAAAAAGATCCCGAGTGCAATCCATGCAAAGGTAAAAGAAAATTTTGCCGCTGTGAATGTGAATATGTATGGAGCTAATGATCCAACCGAGATCTGAATTGAATTTATAAGTGCTATCGAAAGTGGAAGCAAACGATCTGAGATCCCCTCATATCCGGCAGGAATGGCGTAAAGAATCGAGAAAATTCCAGCGGAAAGTAAGCCGAGCAATGCTGTATAAATCCAGATTGTCACGATATTTGAAAGGAAGATCGTCGATATGAGAAGAGCCATAACTATGGTCAGCAAGATCATGAAAGTTTTTCTTTTTTTCAATCTATCTGAAACCATTCCTATCAATGGCCCGCCAAATGCTCCTGCGATCAAAGTTATCGAAGAAATTACGCCGGCCAGATCCGCGTTCATTCCACGCTCTTTAACGAGGTAAGGACTCAAAAATTGTGCCGAGGCAAAAAAAGCTCCCCAAAAACCGGCAAGGCTTAACCCCAGAAACCATATATCTTTATTGAAAAGCACGGATTTCCAGTTCACCTTCACACTTATTTTCTCATCCTTTGGAAGAGTTATATGATTCTCTATGGATATGGCTATTCCTATAATTCCGCCTATGACAAGCGCCCATCTCCATCCGGCCAATATTGCAATGATATTCCACAAAGCAAGTCCAACACCGGCTCCGAAGTTAAAAGCGCCGTTGTAAAAACCCATTGCCAGACCTCTGTTTTTATCTGAAAAAACATTCTTTATGATCCCGAGTGCAGGTGAAAAATACATCGCTGCTCCAACACCAACCATGAATCTGAAGAATAGAATGGAAGGTAGATTCCAACTTATCCCTGACATGATAGCCATGATGGATAAAAGATATATTCCGATCAGTGACACCTTTTTATTTCCTATTTTTGCGGCGACAAGGCCAGCTGGTATCTGAAAGATTCCGGCTCCCAACAAAAAGGCCGTTGGAATCTCTCCAAGTTGGGCCAAAGGAATAGCAAGAGAAGACTCTATAAAAATGTAGAGTGGAGAGATGTTGTACCAATTTAAAGCATATATCGCCCTTGAGGAGATCAAAGAACTGAATTGAACAAGATTTTTTCTATTCATCGCGATTATATTCTCATAACTCATTGACTTTGTCAAGTTGCAAAAACATTTTGATCGAATTGCTTTTTTTGTTAAATCAAAAAAGTGACAAAAGCACAGTTGTTATTCATCGTCGAATGCTTTCAAAAATTCAATGACCTCATGATATTTTGATGCACCTGCCTTAGCTTCAACTTTCGTTAAGGTTAAAAATTCTATGAATATCCGGCCATTATTGGCCGGATATAATTTCATATTTTTTCGGCTATCGATTGTGCCTGAAGGAAGAGAAGTAAATAATCTCTCCCACCAGCCTTTGAGTCAGTTCCAGACATGTTGAAACCGCCAAAAGGTTGAACTCCTATCAAAGCTCCAGTTATCTTTCGGTTTATGTAAAGATTTCCAACATGAAATTCTGCTTTAACCTTCTTTATTCTGTTTCTGTCTTTGGTGTAAGCACCACCTGTAAGACCGTACTCCGTTGAATTGAAAATTCTAACGGCATCGTCAAAATCTTTTGCTCTTATGAATGACAGTACCGGACCAAAGATCTCTTCTTGAGCTATCTTTGCATCAAATTTAACTTCAGAAAAAATCGTCGGCTCTATGAAAAAACCGACATTTCCAATTCTGTTTCCTCCAAGTGCTAACTTGCCTTCTTTTTTGCCTATTTCTATGTATCCCATTATTTTTTTGAATGCTTCTTCACCTGAAACAGGTCCCATCCAATTTTCAAAATTTGCAAGATCTCCGACCTTTATCTTCTTCGTTCTCTCGATAACCTTATCGAGAAGCTTGTCGTAAATCGCATCAACGGCTATAACTCTCGAACAAGCCGAACATTTTTGACCCTGATTTCCGAAGGCGCTTACAACTATTCCTTCTGCTGCCGCATCGAGATCGGCCGTTTCATCTACAACTGTGGCATCTTTTCCGCCCATTTCGAGAATCACTCTCTTTATCCATTTTTGATCTTTTTGATGCTGGGCAGCAAGTTCATTTATTCTGAGTCCAACGTCTCTGGAGCCTGTGAATGCTATGAACCTGGTTTTAGGATTTTTTACAAGATAATCTCCAAGTTTAGATCCAGATCCAGGAACAAAATTGAAAACGCCATCCGGTAACCCTGCTTCGCAAAAGATCTCTGCAACTTTTGAACCTATGACGGATGATATTGAAGCAGGTTTCAAAAGTACGGTATTTCCTGCCGCTATCGCAGCGGATGTCATGCCTGTCAATATGGCAACAGGGAAATTCCACGGTGGAATTATCACACCGGCTCCGAGCGGAATATATTTAACTTCATTCTTTTCTCCATAAACCTGATAAGGCTTATATCCCTTTGAATATCTCAAAGCCTCGCGGGCGTAATAGTTCAGCGTGTCAACTGCTTCTGCAACATCACCATCAGCTTCGGTCCAATTCTTGCCAACCTCGTACACCATCCAGCTATCGAGTTCATATCTTCTTTCAACCATTATTTCGGCAATTTTCAAAAGGTACTGTGCCCTCTCTTGTGCCTTTGTGAATCTCCACGTTTCAAAAGCTTTCCATGCGGCGTCGAGCGCCATCTCTGCTTCTTTTTCACCGCAGCTCGCAACGAATCCAACGATTTCAGATGGATTTGCCGGATTCGTTGAGGTTATTTCTTGAGGCGTATCGATCCATTTACCACCTATGAATGCCTTATGATGTTTACCGAATTCCGACTTCGCAGTTTTTAAAGCATCCTGCATCTTTTCAAAGTCGTCGCTGGATTTGAAATCAAGGATCTTCAAATTTCTAAACTCTTCAAGTTTCTTCATCATCTTTTCCTCCTCACACCACATTGTGTTCTTTTTCGACTTTCTCTCTGAACCTATCAATTTTCAAATTGCTTATGTCCATCGTCATAGATTTACCATGAATTACCATTTCGGCCACCGCCTCTCCAACCGCAGGAGCAAGCATGAAGCCATGACCACTGAACCCTGTTGCGTAAATGAATCTTGAAAGTTCATGAGCCTCATCTATCACTGGCTGGGCATCTGGAGACATATCGTAAGCTCCGGACCACTGCCTTACTATATGCACTTTCTTCAAAAGTGGAAAATCTTTTGTCATCTTTGCGGCCATTTCTTCTAAAAATTCGATCGTATTTCCAAGATCTTCTCCAGGAGCAGGATTCTTATCCCCCTGACCCATTATCAAAGAACCATGATGAGTTTGTCTCACGTAATAGTTATGATTGAAATTTATAACTAACGGATCGAGAAAATGATTCACAGGTTCTGTTATCAAAATTTGATGTCGCTCACCATAAACAGGGATCTTAACATCCACCATCTCGCCTATTTTGGCAGAATTAGCTCCCGCTGTATCTATTACGGTATGAGTGCTAACAAAACCTTTGTCAGTTTCAACACCAATTATTTCACCGTTTTTCACATCTATACCTTTAACTTCCGTATGGGAATTAAAATCTCCTCCGAGTTTTCTTATTGCTATTGCGTAAGCTATATTAGCTATCTGTGGATTTGCATGACCATCGCTTTGACACCAGCTTCCCACTTTTATCCCTTCAATGTTAAGAAATGGAAATTTTTCTTTTATCATCAACGGTGTCAAAAGTTCAACATCAAGGCCCTGTGCTTTCTGCATGGTAACATTTTTAACGAAATCGTCAGCTTCTGAATCTGTGTAAGCGAGCAGGAGATATCCACCCTGATAATATTCTATATCATTTCCTACATCTATTTTAAAATTTTCAAAAAGCTTTACGCTTCTCATTGCCAGTCTTACATTCATAGGAGATGACCATTGTTGGCGTATCCCACCTCCGCACCTTCCCGTTGATCCTGAAGAGATGTACGATCTTTCAAAAATAGATACATCCTTCATTCCCATCTTTAAAAGGTTGAAAGCTATTGAGCTCCCTATTATCCCACCGCCTATGATAACAGCAGATGCTTCTTTTATCATTTTTCATCCCTCCTCAAAAAGATTGAGAATTCAACAGGTTTAACGGGCGGTCGTGACGTGCCATGGGAAAGTTCTGAAATTGGAATGCCAGTTTTTCTCGAAAGGATTCCGAGCGTTATCATTCTACAATTCTTACCTCCACACGGTCCCATCGTTACTCTTGTCATACGTTTGAGTTCTTCAAAATCAGTTATTCCTGAATCTATGACCTTCTCGATCTCTTCAACCGTTATCTCTTCACATCTACAAACGAATGGACTTTCTTTTTGAGGAAATTTTATATGCCTTACCATGTCAACAAATTCATCCTGCATTTCCACATGAACTATATTCGTCTTATTTGGACTTTTTATAACTTTTTTAACGGTGACATCGCAGACATAATTTCCATCTCTGTCCATTCCCCACATTTTCTCTTCAACTTTTGGTAAAGGCAGGAATTCGTAAGGAAGTGCAAGTGTACCTTTGTGTGTAACGGTGTCCACGCTTTCCATGAAAATTGCAAGGCCTGGACATGAAAGCATGCAAAGAGAACATCCTGTACATTTAGATGGATCTAAGACGGGTTTTGCGTTGAGATTTTTTCCTATTTTTATTGCATCGAATTTACATACCGATTCGCAAGAATTGCATGGTATTTCTTCGTCACATTCTATAACAGCACGAACTTTACCGTCCTCTATTCTTTTTATAAAAGATGTCACTTTCGGAACTTCAATTTTTGAATTTTTTATTCCCATCTTTTCAAGACCGGCTCTTATCTTAAAAGATTTTGGTCCACTCCTGAAAAGTGATATAGTTTTCAACTCCTCATTAAGTTCTTCCTCAAGATCTATTTTTTCAAGATCTTCAGTTATCTGTAAGGCTGCGATCTTTCCTTCTATCATTGCAGTTGTGGCCTCTTCTATCGATGAAAGATCTCCGGCTACAAAGACATCCGGATTCGTGGTACGCATTCTCACGTCTCTGAGTGGAACATATCCTCCAAGCTCAGGAATGTAAGAAATTTTACATTGCGCTTGCTCGGCAAGCTCGGTTAACGGCATAAGCCCAACAGAAATACAGATCGTGTCCACAACAAGCTCTTTTTCGGTACCGGCAACGGGGTTGAACTTATCATCAACACGGGCTATAACGGCACCCTGCACTGATTCATCTCCTATCGCTTTCAGCACGGTATGATTGAGTAAAATGGGAATGCCAAGCCTCTTAACTTTGTTTGAATGTACTTCATATCCTCCGATAGCTCCGAGAGCCTCAATTATTGCTCTAACTTCAGCGCCGGCCTGCACAAGCTGGTAAGCCAATATAAGTCCGATGTTTCCGGATCCAACTATCAAAAAGCGCTTACCTGGAAATATTCCATATTGATTCATCAGAGTCTGGATGGCTCCAGCTCCGTAAACACCTGGTAAATCTGAATTTATAAAAGGTAATTGTTTTTCCATCGCGCCTGTTGCGATGAGCAATTTCTTATATCTTACCTTTTCCATCTGGTCATTTCTGACGTAAGCGATCGTGTTCTCGGGATAGATACCTATAACTGTTGATGAAGTCGAAAGTTTAACCTGTGTTTTTTCAACTTCGGTGCGAAGTTTTTTGGCAATTTCAAATCCTCTTACCGACGCGTAATGTTCATGATCCCCGAAGAATTTGTGTGTTTGTTTGACAAGTTGGCCGCCAATTTCTGCATTTTCATCCAGAAGAAGCGTTTCTACACCATGATTGCCTAAAGTTAAGGCACCAAGAAGACCCGCAGGCCCACCACCTATGATGACAGCATCGTAAGTTTTCACACGACATCACCTTTTTCCTTCTGACGTCTTACGCTCATGCCTTCTTTAACTTCCGTCATGCAGGAACGAACATTTGGAATTCCATCGATTTCCATTAAGCATGATGAGCACTTACCGACAGCACAGAAAAATCCTGCCGGCCTTCCATTAACCGGTGTGTACCTTAAAACTCTTATTCCTGAAGCGTGCAAAGCTGCAGCAACACTGTCTCCTTCGTAAGCTTCTACCTCTCTGCCTTCGAAAAAGAATTTAACCGTCTTTTTTTTCGTAAAATTAAGGATAGGATGCTCTGTTATCCTTCCTTCCATATACTTCCTCCTCCTAATTTTTCTCTCTATTCTACAAGGACATGTAGAGTGCTTTCACAAATTCAAAATCGTACTTTCCAGGTGTACTCATTATCTGACCTGCTTTCAGGTCTATTTCCTCTGTGAAGAGTTCTGCATCTCTCTCTTTCAACTTCAACTTAGGTCTTGGATATATTGAATCTATGAATTCACATGTTCCATTGACACTTCCAAATGGAGACGTAGCGATTTTAACCCTTTCTGGGGCAGCCTTTTCAACTTGTTTCAAGATCTGACAGATCGTCATCATGTTTGCAAGACCATGGCGTATGCCAATGTGTGATGTTATGGGATATCCAAGCGCATGAACTATCGTTGTACCAGTCTGAGATATAACTATACCAGAAATCGTAGATGCCATAGCAACATGAGTTCTATTTTCAATATCGTTAGGTTCTCTTACAACGGCAGGTAAAGATGTTTTGATCATTTCTATTCCACGTACCGCTAAAATGTCCATCAGCGGTGTGGACGCCTTCGACAAAATACCTTCAACAAGCTGGGAGAGAGCATCAAGTCCCGTGGATATCGTGATATCTCCTGGCAATGTAAGTGTGTATTTGGGATCAACTATTGCGAGTGATGGATAGAGCCTGTTTGTTCTCAGACCAAGTTTCTTATCTTCCGGAGAGGTCAGAACAGCATACTGTGTAACTTCACTCCCTGTACCGGATGTTGTGGTGATCGCGATAGTTGGATAGCAAGATATCTTATCTTTGATCGGATAAAGCTCGGCAACCTTTTTATTCATCTTAGCCGCAGCCGAAATCGCTTTTGCAACGTCCATAGGACTTCCACCACCAACGCCTACGATGAAATCACATCCCTTAGATCTGAAAAATGTGGCACCTTTATCGACTGTATCAAAAGATGGATTTTCTTCCGCCTCGTTGAAAAAGTCGTAAGAAATTTTTTGATCATCTAACATACCTGTAAGATCACCAATAGCACCACTTCTTTTTGCGGAACCACCTTTTCCCGTAACTATAAGAGCTTTTTTCCCGTACAAGGAAAAATCAACGCTCTTCATCGCTCCTTCTCCAAACCGCAGATCAACTGGATTGAAATGTGTAAACATTTTTATCACCTCTCGATCGATTTTGCATAAACGCCCTTCATCTTTTCATAAAGTGGCTGGTACCACCCGTTCAAATTGTAACGTTCTAAAATATCAAGAGCTTCTACATATTCGTCATCATCTATTTTTCTATTCAATTCATCTATTTTTAAGGCTTTATATACCGGAAAGTACTGTGACATCAAAGAAACGGGCACCGAAGTTGACAGCTCTTCCGCAACAAACCTCATCGCTTCCTCTGTCCCCCCAATTCCATTTGGAAGTATGAGGTGCCTGACTATCAATCCTTTCATTTTTTCAGCATTGAAAGAACCAACTTGCCTGTACATTTCCCTGAGAGCCCTTTTTGCATCTGTCCAATAATCTTTTGCTAAAGAGTATTTTTTACCGTTTTCATCGTTCGTGTAACGGATATCTGCAAGGTATATATCCATGATACCATCGAGTACCTTTAAAGTTTCAACATCCACGTAACTTGATGTGTTGAAAACGATAGGAAGATTGAATCCATCTTCAGAGGCTAAAATCAAAGCTGCAATTATGGCGCGTAAGTGTGGTTCAGGTGTTACGAGATCGAGAGTTACTGATCCACTGTCTTGAAGTTTCAAAAAAAGTGAAGCGAGTTCACTATCGCTTATTTCCTTGCCAGCATTCAACTGGCTTAACCCAAAATTCTGACAGTAAACGCATCTCATTCCGCATCCAGAAAAGAAAACAGCGCCCGCACCCCCGCTTCCAACAAGGGGTGGTTCTTCTCCAAAATGTAAAACTGCATTGGTTATCTTTGCATTTATTTTTTGACCACAAAAACCTGATTTCTCATATCTATTAACTTTGCAATTCTTCGCACACAGATCACACTTTTCGAGTTGTCTTTCAAAATATTTAAGTGCTTCTGTTAGCTTATCTCTATCCATTTTTGCCTCCGTTGAATATTTTACCACAAAAAAGAGGCCCAAAATCCTTGGGCCTCTGTGTTATTTTCGATGATCGGTTCCCCTATTCCCCCTTATAAAAAAGAGTGTATCAATTCGTCTGAAATAATTGTATCATATAAAAAAATAAAAATCAAGTGATCATTTCAAAATGATCATTATGAAATTGAAATTTAAAGATCTCTCCATTTTTGGGGAAATAATTTTTTACCATATCTAACGGGAGCTTCTCAACGTGAAGTAAAAATGTGGATATAACCGTTCCATGGGTTACCAGAAGTAATTTGTCCGCTTTCTGAATGTACTCAAAGGTTGCTTCTACGATTCTTCGTTGAACCTGAAGAAGGGTTTCCGATCCCCTTATTTCCCATTCGGATGGCTTCTCTTCCCAGATCTTTCCAGCGGGAGTTTTCGTAAGCTCTATAATAGAATTACCTTCCCATTCTCCGAAATTCATCTCTCTTAACCTTCTATCCTTTTCGATCTTGATGTTCAATGTTTTACCTATTATCTTTGCACTTTGGTATGCTCTTATGAGATCGCTCGAAACGATGAGATCTAATTTTTGAGAGTTGAAAAACTCTGCAACTTTTTTTGCCTGTTCTATTCCTTTTTCATTCAAAGGTACATCGAGACTTTGACCCTGAATTATGCCATCAAGGTTAGAATCCGTTTGACCATGTCTTACCATGTAAAGTGTTTTCAAATCAATCATCACTCAAAGCGGCCTTACCAGTAAGCTCGATGCTCATCTTAACTGCAGGTGTTTTGAAAACCTTAATGCCTTCATCTAATTTAGCAAGCCAGCCGTCATTCTGCTTTTTTAAAATTATGTAATACGTTTGAACAAAATTTCCATCGACCGAGATAACCTTCAAAAGGTACTCATCTTGGCCCTTGAAAAGTCCTTTGAAATGGATCACATTTTCCCCGTAAATGAAATCTTTCGTCGAAAGTTCATTCAACTTTTCGAAGTTGACTTCCTTCAAATGTACGTGTGGCACTTCACCGATCACCTTTCTTCCAACATTGAATTGACGGCTTTTAACAGATATAGACCACGAAGTCCTTCCTAATTCTTTCCATTTTCTTCCGTATTTTGTGGCATTTAAAGGCATGATCTGTCTTACCGTGAAATCAGTTTCGAGCCTCTTCAAATTCTCTTCTATCCACATTTCATAAGTTTCATCATCCGTTACTATTATGAATTCACCATTTGATTTCAGAAGACTAATGGCGGCCATGAGAAAGTCTTCGGAAAATATTCTATGACCTTCCTGCGAATTTTTTGGCCATGGAATTGGATAAACAGAAAGGATCAGATCGATTGAAAACTTTTGAAAAATTTCTCTTACGATGAATTTGGCGTCATCATGAATTATAGTGAGATTTTTAAGCCCCAAGTTTTGGGCCCTTTTTGCCGTTTTTATACAGGATATTTCAGAATTTTCTATTCCTATGAAAAAATCTGCCGATCTTGCTTTCGCCATTCTCGTCAAAAGTTCGCCATTACCAAATCCTATTTCGATGATCTGCCTTCCCGAACCTAAATTCAAAGGAAGGGGTTCATCTTCGTAAGATTTTATGTAATCAAGATACTTTGTATTCTTCAAAGCTTTGAAGTTGGTAAAGTTTTGCATATATCCCGTTATTTTTCATCAATTTATCGTGATTTCCTTCTTCTTCTATCATTCCATCATTTATCACGATTATTCTATCAACATTTCTTACGGTTGAAAGTCTATGCGCTATTATTATCGTAGTTCTCCCTTCCGTTAACCTCTCACTTGCCCTTTGAATGAGAGCTTCAGTTTCAACGTCAACATTACTTGTGGCTTCGTCCATTATAACAACTTTTGGCTGTCTTACAAAGGTTCTTATCATAGAAATAAGCTGCCTTTGGCCTGTTGAAAGATTATTTCCACCTTCTCTTACCACGGTATCTATCCCTTGTGGAAGAGATGAGATGAATTTTTCAAGATCTAACTTTTTAACGGCGTCGATAACCATCTCTCTTGTTATTCTTTCATCGAATAGAGAGATGTTATCTAAAACGGTTCCTGAGAAGAGCATTATCTCCTGAATGACTATGTTCACATTTTTTCTCAGCTCTTCTACTGGGCAATTTCTTACCTCCGCGCCACCTATTTTTACACTCCCTTTTGAATAATCATAGAGACCTGTTAGAATAGACGAAATGGTAGATTTGCCTGCTCCAGTATGCCCAACTATTGCAAGTTTTCCGCCATCTTTAACTTTGAATGATACATCTTTCAATATCCAATTCTCTTCAGAATATCCGAACCATAAAGAGTTGATTTCAACCGTTCCATCGGAAATCTTATTTTCAGAAAAAGTGCGCTCGGGAATTTTAGTGTTGAAAAGCGCCCGGATCCTTTCTATTGAAACCATTGCTGACTGAAGGTTAGAAAAATTTTCTGCAAGATCGTTTATAGGAGTGAATGCCATACCTATGTAACTTATGAAAGCATATAAAGTACCTATTTCAATATTCCCGCTCAAAATATTTTGAACACCATACCATATTATAAGCGCAATTGCAAGATATCTCAGGAAATCTATAAGCGGTCTGAAGATAGCGAAAATGAAAAGCTGTTTCATGGATGCTTTATAATAATCGCTGTTTATATTGTCGAATTCTTTTGATTTTTCGGATTCTCTATTAAAAAGTACAGTTACAACCATCCCTCCAAGGTGTTCGGCAAGGAATCCGTTTATGGCAGCAAGTTTAGCCCTTACAGCCCTGTAAGCCTTTCTTGAAAAAATTCTGAAAACAGAGGTTAGCACTGCAACGGCTATGAAAACAGGTATAGTTACGATGAAGAGATGAAAATCTACAAGGTAAAGCACGTACAATATGCCAGCTATGAGAACAGCGTCTTTGAAGATCGAAGAGATCATCGTTGAAAACATGTTATTCAAATTTTGGGTATCATTCGTAACACGAGTTACAAGTCTTCCACTTATATTTGAATCGAAAAATTTCATCGGTTGGTTCATGAGATGGTTGAAAAGTTGATTTCTGACGTCCGTGACAGCTCTTATTCCAACACTTTGAGACGTGTAAGTTTGAATGTACGAAAGAAAAAAAGCCAGTAAAAAGATCACGAAAATTTCTGCGGCTATGATCGTTACACCCGTGAACCTTATCTTGTTGAAGTTAGACATACTCATGGTGTAAATATTCCCATTGCCTTCAAAGGAAACTTCGTTTTCTGAAAATTTTGCTTCATATTTTCCCTTTGCATCGGGCGTGAAATATTTACCATCTATTTCGATCGAACCGATCGTTGATTTGTTTGAAACCGAATAATGTGATGGATTCAAATACAAATTTATCGCGCTGCTCGTCATTATGGGAGGTAAAAGTCCTATTCCACTCACAACTATCATCAAAATTATGGATAAGGTCATCATCTTCCAGTAAGGTTTTATGTATTTGAATACCCAGAATGACAGTTTTAACCCATCCAAAAATGGTAGTTTATATTCTTCTTGTTCATAAGACGGAGGCATTCAATTCACCTCTGTTATTAAGCATCAACCTGCAGACTCCCCATTTTGTATATGTAAAAGTTCTTGAAGTTGAACTATCTCTTTCTTAACTATTGCGTTGCCAACTCTAACAGATTCTTCAACTTTTTTGCACGCATAAACAACGGAAGAATGATCGCGCCCAAACCATTCTCCGATCTCTGCAAAGGTTTTCCCCATGTATTTTCTGGCGAAAAACATGCCAACCTGTCTTGCGTTTGATAACTTTGCAGTTCTCAATTTTGCGTCTATTTCAGCCGGTCTTAAATCGAAGACTGAAGCAAGCGATTGGAAGAAAACCTCCTTTTCGACAGCTTTATCCTCAACCTTTCTTATCTGGATGCCAGAAATCTCGTTAACTATTCTTGAAACGGTTGATTCATCGACAGAATTTTTCGCATTCTTGAAAGCTATTTTATTTATTATGCCTTTCATCGTTCTTATGTTGTCCGAGGCACGGACTATTTGTCTTATCATCTCTTCATTCAAATCTATTCGGTTTTTCTTGGCAAAGGCTCTGGCTATTTCCATTTTTGTTTCATTGTCCGGAGAGTTTACCTTTACCATCAAGCCCATCTGAAGTCTTGAAATAAGTCTTGGCTGAAATTCAGAAAGCTGTGTTGGAGTTCTATCACTGCAAAGTATTATCTGCTTTTGACCATCTATGAAATAATTCAAAGTATGGAAAAGTTCGGATTGAATCCCATCTTTTCCAGCCAAAAATTGAATATCATCTATCATCAAAACGTCAAGTTTTTCACGTATATTTTTTCTGAAATCGTTTGATGTCCCATTTTTTATCGAAATAACGAGATCATTCGTGAATTTCTCTGCTGTCATGTACATCACATGAAGATCAGGGTTACTTTCCAGCATGTAATTTCCCATCGCGTGAAGGAGATGCGTTTTACCGAGTCCCACTCCACCATAAAGGAAAAAGGGATTCATCTTTCCGGGATTTTTGGCTATCTCTATGGCACCATCATAACTTTCCTCGTTAAAAAGACCGACAACAAAATTTTCAAATGTGTACTCTTTGTTGAATTCACTTAAAAGCACAGGCCTTTTCCTCACAAGAGGAGTACTTTCATTCAGTGTACTTTTTGGTGTACAACTTTCTTGAATAACTTCATCCTTTATCGTGTAAGAAATGTCCTTACCAGTTACTTCTTTTACTATTTCTTTGAACTGTTTGGCATATCTTTCATTTATCCAATCCTTTATGAAAAGATTTCCAACTGTAAAAATAATAAGATCATCTGAGACTGATTCAACCTTGAATGTCTCAAACCATAACTCCCAAATCTTTCTCGAAATTTTAGATTTTAAACTCTCGATCAACTGTTCTTTTACATCCACAACAGGGCCTCTATTCGAGAAATTGAATTCATACTTCATATGATACCAAAAAGATGATGGCGCATTATAAAAAGTTTTGTGAAGATTCAATGGCCTATTTCTCTTTCTATTTGCTGGATCATGAAAAGCTTATGGTAAAAGCCATCCGATTTCATGAGTTCTTCATGTGTTCCAGATTCAACAATCTTTCCTTCGTCCATCACAAAGATGATATCACTATTCTTTATCGATGCTATGTTATGGGTTATCACTAATACCGTCATATCTTTTAACATTTTATTTATATCTTCAAGTATCATACTTGCTGTCTGTGAGTCAACGGCAGACAAAACATCGTCAAGCAAGATCAAACCTGCATCTTTAAACAACCCTCTTGCAAGAGTAAGACGCTGGCGCTGCCCACCAGAAAGTGTTACACCCTTTTCTCCTATAAGCGTATCGTATTTCTTATCGAGTTTAACAACCTCTTCATGAAAATGAGATATCTTCGAGGCATCCTCAACATCGTCTTCTGAAAATTGTTCAAGGCCAAATGCAACGTTCTTCGATATCTTAGTACTGAAAAGAAAAGAATCCTGCGGAATAAGGAGCACATTTTCACGTAACGATTGAGATTCTATGTCTCTTATATCAACACCGTTATAGAAAATTTTACCACGCTCGACATCGTAGAGTTTGGTCAACAACTTCGCGAGTGTTGTTTTTCCGCATCCTATCCTTCCAATTATAGCAACTTTTTGACCTGCCGTGATGTTAAGATTTATATCGCTCAAAACTTTAGCATCATCATAATAAAAATCGAGACCTTTTATCTCAAGAGTTTTAAACTTTCCAGGGAATGGAATCCCATCGTCTTTTCTGTTTTCCGTTTTCATGAGCACTTCTATTCTTTCCGAAGAAGCCCTTCCCATCTGAACGACATTTATAACCTGTCCAATCGCAACGAACGGCCAGGTTAACATTCCAAGATAACTTATGAATGCGACAAAATCTCCAAGATTAACGCTGCCACTTATAACCATCTGCCCCCCGAGAAAAATCGCAATCGCAGTTGTTAACGCGGCGAGAAAACTTATCAATGGGCCGTACACGGCGGAGATATTTAGAAGTGAAAAGTTATCTCTGGCGAACTTATCGCATTCTTTGTAAAAAAGTTTCTCGAATTTTTTTTCAACTCCATAAGATTTTATCGTTTTAACATTCGAAAAACTTTCCTGGGCACGCTGGCTTATAAATGAAAAATCAGTTTGAACTTTCTTGAACCTTGTATGGATCTTCCCACCGAAGTACCAAGAAGAAAGAGCAACAAAAGGCAGAGGAATAAGTGAGATTAGAACGAGTTTATAATCAACGACTGTCAGCATACCTGCAAAGACGAAAACGGTCATCGCTATCGCATCCACCGTCATTATTACACCCTGACTCAGCATTTGACTCACAGCCGGAATATCGTTGTTAAAATAGGCCATTAAATTGCCTGTACTGTTTTTGTCAAAAAAAGTTATTGGAGAAATTAAAAATTTATCAAACAAAGACTGCTGGGCATACTTTTGAAATTTTCTTGCCCCACCAACGATGAACATCCTCCATATGAATCGTCCAACAACAACACCACCGGCTATCAAAACTATGAGGATAACATAATTAAGGATGATCTTGAGATCAACAGGTGGCTTTATAACTATGTTGACAACATCTCCGGTGTACTTTGGAACTAAGATCTGAAGATAATCTATGCCTGCTAAAAACATTATGCCAGCAAGATAAGCTTTCCAATGAGTTTGCAAAAATTCTCTTATCAAAGTTCTACCACTCGAGTCTTAAAATTTTGCGGATCTAAAAGTACGCAGGTTGCCTTTCCGCTTAGACAGCCGCAGCTTTCTCCAGGATTTACTATTAAACTCTTTCCAAACTTTTTAATCACAAGTCTGTGAGTATGACCAAACAAGATGAGATCGTAAAGCTGGGATTTTATGGCAGGATAGAGTGATCTTGGCTCATGCATGAGATATATCTTTTTTCCATCTATATTTGCCCAGTTAGGCGAATTTAAAATCTTTCCCTGTGCACGTTTTTGTAAAAGCAATTTATCACCATCATTGTTCCCGAAAACTCCTATGAATTCATGATCATCTCCAAGAAAATGATGTATCGTGAAAGGAGAAACGAAATCACCAAGATGAAAAATGTGATCTACATGATTGTCTGACGCAATTTCAATTGCTTTCTCAATATTTTTTAAATTATCGTGTGAATCAGAAAGTATCATCCACATCGTCAAATACCTCAATTGTACTTTCTTGGACCAAAAATTTTCGTGCCTATTCTCACAAGATTTGCGCCTTCCTCTATTGCTATTACGTAAGAATCCGACATTCCCATCGATAGTATTTTCATATCGGCATTCGGTAAGTTCATTTTTTTCAATTCATCAAACAAATTTTTTGTGAGTTTGAAATAAGGTCTTAACTCTTCAGGAGAAACGGCAGGGCCCATAGTCATGAGACCCATAATTTTCAAATTCGTAAGCGTTGAGATTTTTTTTACGATCTCATTTAAATTTTCAGGCATTACACCTGATTTCTGAGATTCTCTTCCGCTGTTGACTTCGATCAAAACATCTATATTTCTACCGAAAACTTTACATTTTGAATCTATGGCTTTGGCTACTTCAAAGGTACCTATAGTTTCTATCATATCGAAAAGATGAAGCATCTTGTTGATCTTGTTTTCTTGAATACTTCCTATGAAATGCCATTCACATTTTGATTCGATCATAGGTATGATTTTATCGGCTTCCTGGACATAATTCTCTCCTATTATCTTCACTCCAGCGCCAATAGCCTCTTCTATTTCGGCCGCAGTTCTCGTCTTCACAGCCACTTCAAGATGAACTCCTTCTGGAAGCTCTAAAAGAATCTTTTCAACATTTTGAGTTATATAAGACATATCAGATCACCCATTTCATTATAGCACTACTGAACGTTAGAAAGTTTACAACTGTTGTAAAAATAGAAGTTTATGGAATGGTATTGACTGAATTTGGTTGTTGATGATAGAATGGTATGTAATTTGCCCCTATAGTTCAATGGATAGAACGGCGGATTCCTAATCCACAAATGCAGGTTCGATTCCCGCTAGGGGCACCATTTTTAAATACGTATTTGTACTTGGTATCAGTGTAATGGATGGGCACCGATGAAATTAGTCATTAGACATTAGTCATTAGAGATTAGGAAATAGGAGAGAGTGATTAGAGATTAGTCATTAGGGAATAGGAAAAAGTGACTAATCCCTAATGTCTAATCACTAAGGTCTAATGTCTATATTCTATATGCTATTCGCTGTTTTTCCACTAATCACTAATGCCTAATCTCTAATGTCTATACGCCATGTGCTGTTTTTTTTACACTAATGTCTAATGGTGTCATGCGCACATTGATTACTTTAATTACCTTCTTTAATTACCTAACAAATCAGAAAAATTCTTGGATGCTCATGTTCTGATTTAAGCAAACAACAAAAAGCCCTATTATTCAAGGATTCTCGAATTTCTACATATCCCCTTTTGAATGTCCTGATTCAATACTTTATTTACTTTAATTACTCACATTACTAACTCATTCAATGCGATTCCCTGTCAAGCAGGGAATGACACCGAGACAACTCTCTTCCATTTCGTCATTCCGGTCGAAGAACCGGAATCGCCTTTAATGTCTACTCACTTTTTTCTTCCATACGCTATTCGCCATACGCCATGTGCTGTTTTTCCACTAATCCCTAATGTCTATATGCTATACGCCATATGCTGTTTTTTTTTACACTAATGTCTAATGCCTAATCTCTAATGACTATAATGCCTAATGCCTAATCCCTAATGACTATATGCTATTCGCCATAAGCCATACGCTATTTGCTGCTATGCGTTATTTTTTTCCAGATCATCTTTACCTCTTGTCTTGTAAAGAAAAGTACCATCACACCGGCAATGACAATTTCAAGCACTAATTTCTCACGGCTGTGAAAATTGCTAAGAGGAAAAAGAAAAAACCATACATATATGGTAGATAAAACCAACGGTAAAATCGTCTTTACACTGAACAATCGCGATATCTTGAACTTATATTTCAAATCTATTATCAAAACTAACATCCATGCAAAAGACACAACGCTTGATGACGCGGCA
>Ga0078972_1002523_pt1 | contig 60003 bp, 98 predicted proteins | sample YelNatPaOPGAMG01_FD_67568 | JGI IMG/M metagenome (GOLD analysis project Ga0078972, IMG submission 67568) | Hot spring thermophilic microbial communities from Obsidian Pool, Yellowstone National Park, USA - OP-RAMG-01 (SPADES assembly) (version 2) | ecosystem: Environmental > Aquatic > Thermal...
CTGTGATGGGTAGTTTCCCTTATCCCAGGAATGGAATTATAAAAATTGATTATGAGTTTATATTAATCTTTAAAAAGCCTGGCAACGCACCTATGGTTTCTAAGGAATTGAAGGAGAAATCAAAATTAACCAAGGAAGAGTGGAATAAGTATTTTTCAGGTCACTGGAACTTCAATGGAGAGAAGCAGGGTAAGCATCCAGCTATGTTTCCTGAAGAATTGCCAAGGCGGCTTATAAAAATGTTTAGCTTCATTGGAGACACTGTTTTGGATCCATTTTTAGGTAGTGGCACTACAACATTAGCTGCGAAAAATCTAATTCGAAATTCAATTGGTTATGAAATAAATGAAAAATTTTTATCAGTAATTAGAGATAAGGTTGATATAGATAATAATGAGCTTATCCAAATTGCTAATTTTGAGGTTATTAAACAAAAACCATTGAATATAGATTGGGAATTAGAGATTGCAAAGTTGCCTTATCATTTTAAAGATCCTGTTAAGTTTGATAGAAAAATAGATCCAGGAGATTTAAAAATAAGAGAATTTTAATTACAGGCTTCCAGCCAGAAAGCCCCTTACTTTAGTGAGGAAATGAATGGCTTTTTCTATTGACAACAATGCTGATATTTGGTATACTATCAACAATGAGAAAGACCTATCTCTATAGAGCTAAGATAAATAAGCAAACAGAAGCTAACTGCAATAAATGGCTTGATGTTTGTAGAACTCTTTACAACCTTGCTCTTGAACAGAGAATTAGTATCTATAAACAGCGCCACAAGAATATTTCCGCTTTCCAACAAATGGCACAACTTCCTGAATTGAAAAAATCCTCTGTTGAATTTAAGGCGGTAGGTTCTCAAGTCCTTCAAGATGTTATTCAAAGACTGGATAAGGCATATAAAGCCTTTTTTCAAAGAGTTAAAAAAGGTAACGGTAAGGTTGGTTTCCCCCGCTTTAAATCCAAGAATAGATATGACTCTTTTACTCTTAAACAATCTGGATGGAAACTTGAAGGCAGATACCTCTATATTAAGAATGTTGGCAGGTTTAAACTTTTTCTGTCCAGACCCATTGAGGGCAAAATCAAAACTATAACTATTCGCAGAAGCTCCACAAATAAATGGTTTGTGTCTTTCTCTTGTGATGATGTGCCTGTTAGAAAACTTCCTGAAACCGCCGCAGAAGTAGGTATCGATGTTGGCATTAAACATTTTCTCGTAGATTCTCAAGGAAATTTTGTTAAAAATCCTAAATATTTTAAACAATCCGAAAAGCTGTTGAGACGCAGGCAAAGAAGTCTTTGCAGAAAGAAAAAGGGTTCTAATAGAAGAAATAAGGCAAGACTTCTTGTTGCTAAAACACACGAGAAGGTGGCTAATCAGCGTAAGGACTTTCTCCACAAGGTTGCAAATGCCTATATAAATAGATTTCAGACCATCTATATTGAAGATTTGAATATTAAGGGTATGGTTAGGAACAGACATTTGAGCAAGTCTATATCTGATAGTTCTTGGGGCATGTTCTTTAGGTTTTTGACTGAGAAGGCGGAAGGTGCTACTCGTCAAATAGTTAAAGTTCCACCCTATAACACCAGTCAAGTTTGCTCTGGGTGTGGTGAAAGAGTCCCAAAATCTTTGTCTGTTCGTATCCATAAATGTCCTTTCTGTAATACTATTTTAGACAGAGACTATAATGCTTCTCTGAATATTTTTCGGCTCGGGCAGAGCCGTCAGGCGTTAACGGTTGGGTTGCCGACCGTTGCCTGAGAGTCTCCTAAATTTATTCAGGAGAGTGTCAATTATGAGAATTGATTTATTAAGTTTTGAAGTTCAGAATTTTTTATCAATTGGATTTTTTAAACATGATATTGACCGTGGAATAATATCTATTCAGGGAATAAATAAGGATGATGATAAGGCTAGCTCTAACGGTAGTGGTAAGTCCAGTATCTTTACTTCTGCTATAAGATGGTGTCTATTTGGTAAGGCAGGTAAAGATATAACTTCAGATGGTGTTATAAACGAGATAGTTGGTAAAGACTGTCACGTATTTGTTACATTTAAGGTTGGTGATGAATATAAAAGAATAGAAAGGTATAGAAAGGATACTTTACATGGTGATTCAGTAAGGATTTTTACATCTGCTCCTGGTAGTACTGATATATCTTATGATATTTCAAGGCATACTAATCAACAAAATCAACAGTTAATAAACAATATATTAAAAGATGTTTCTCAAGATCTTTTTACATCTACAGTAATTTTATCTTCTGAGGGACTGGAAAATAAGTTCTCAAGTTTAACTGATTCTGGGAAAAGATATGTTATAGAAAAGCTACGTGATTATTCATGGATTTCAAAGTGTCAGGAAATCACTTCCAATGAGATAAAGATTATTAAGGATGGAATATCCTCTTTGCAAGTTAATATTGAGAAAGCTAAGGCGGTTATTGATAGTCTTAAATCTCAGGAAGATAGACTTATTAAGTTGATTGAATCAAATTCAATGGAATCCTTAAATAATGAAGCTGAAAATATTGAAAATTCTATTAATCAGACTAAGAAAGAGATAGAGAGTCTTGAAACTAAATTATTATCTATTAATGAGGAGGAGCTTCTTAGGCAGAAAGAGAATTTAAGTAATGAGATTGTTAGCATAAACTATAATATGGTGGTAGCTGAAAATGTTATAAAGGATACCAATGATCTGATTAATAATCCAGAGAAGAGATGTAGGCTGTGTGGAACTTTATTATCAAAAGCTGATCCAGATGCGATAGCGGATGCTAAAGTTCGGGGTGCTTCTGCAAAGAGAGATCTTGATTCTTATATCGTTAAAAGAAAGAGTATTGAGGAGAAACTATCTGAAGTTAATAAAGCTATATTAGAGATTACAAATATTAAGAATAAATTGTCCAGTTATAAATCTACTCTTTCCAGTCTTAATTCTAAGCTTGATGCTCTAAATAGAGTTAGATCTGATAGATCTAATACTATTGATCAGTATAGGGTTTCTCTTAAAGAGAATAGAGAAGAGCAGGATAGAAATAATGAGATAATAAAGAAGTCTCAAGATAAGATTGATAGATTAAATTTAGACTTATCTCTTTATAATGTAATAAATTCTGATGTTTACGGAACAAAGGGAATTAAGGCATATTTAATAAATAAGGATATTGATTTTCTTAATGAGAGATTGAAAGAGTATAGTAGTTATTTATTCTCGAATGGTTATTGTCAATTATTTCAAGAGATTCAGGATGATGGTAGTGTTCCAAAGATTACTATTGGATTAGTATCCACCTTATCTTCAAAACCTTCTAGATCTTATTCTAATCTCTCCCAGGGGGAGAAGAGAAAATGTGATATAGCTATTCAACTTGCTATTCACGATTTGGTTAGTTTGCTTAGTTCTGTCAGATTTAATTTTCTTGTTCTTGATGAGATTTTTGATAATATTGATTCTGCCGGTATTAAGTGTGTAATTGATCTTCTTAAGGTCAAATCTCAGTCTGTTGATGTAATCTATCTTATTACTCATAATCCTAATATAGATCGTTATATAGATAAAAAGATTTATATAGTTAAAGAAAACGGAATTTCTTCTCAAATGATAGTGTAGATTATGTCTCTTTCAGTAGATATTGGAATTCTAGAATATACAGAGGATGAGTTGGTTAAATATTTAAGAGATGAAGCTGGCTCAAGTTCTCCATCATATTTTTCTTCTAATAAGTTTGGTGGCTTATATCTTCAGCAGATTCCAGAAGAATATGCAAAACTTCTTAAGTGGCTCCAAAAGCAAAAATTTCAATTATATCTAGAACTTGGTATTGGGGATGGTGGATCATTTTTACTTGACACTATGTTTCAACCATCTTTGAAGATATCGGTTGCAGTTGATAATTGTTCATATTGGTCAGAACAGAGAGGAAGAATTACCGAAGTGCTTCATTATCTTGAATATAATAAAAGTTCATGTTCTGTAAGATTTATAGAGAAAAGTACAGACGATTTTTTCAAAGATAATGATTTGGTTTTTGATTGTATATTTATAGATGCTGATCATTCATATGAGGGCGTTAAGCGAGATTATGAGAACTCATTGAAGATATTAAATAATAATGGTTATATCATCTTTCATGATATTAACTCTCGACAATGTCCTGGTGTTGTCAAACTCTGGAATGAGGTAAGTAGTCAAGATGATCTTACTTTTATTGCTTCAGGGAATTGTGGTATTGGGGTTCTTTTTCCTTTTAAGTAGTATAATAGAATAAAAATTGTTTGGGAACCTTTTATCGATATTATACGTTTTAAATATGAACAGTAAAAGGAGATAAAGATGAGAGCTTCTAAAGAAGAAGATGTTGAGATTGAGATTGCAAATTCAATACTTTCATTTGTTCAAAATTTAGATGAGGAGGATTCCCTTGAGTTTGCAAAATTGTATATGAGATCTCTAACTAATTCTGGACTGAAATTTGATTATCATGAAGTTATTAATCATGTTGCTGATGTCGATGTTCGTTTCCAGGAAGTTGTAAATATGGAGGACTTGAATAATGAGTAATTATGATGACTTAGCTGATAGGCTGGCTAAGTCAAAAATGACTGAAATTGATATGCTTTTGACCATTTTAGAATGGCTATATTCCCAGCCTGACTTTGACTATGACTCTTTCTATGATCGCATTAATCAGTTGAATCCAAGAAATGCTATTTATTTTGATCGGTTGTTGTCAATGAGAATTTTATAATAATTATGGCAACAACTCACAAACTTATAATTGGAAATTGTATGGTTATGGAAGAGATAGCTGACGAAACTGTTCACTTAACGGTTACCTCGCCTCCATATTTTAATGCTCCTTTTGATTATAAGGGCTTATTTAAGAGTTATGAACAATATCTTGAAGTGTTGCGAGGATTTGCAAAAGAGACCTTTCGTGTTTTGCAAGAAGGAAGAGTAGCAGTTTTAAATATTGATGATATGTTAATAAACGGGGAAAAATTTCCGATAGTTGCGGATGCAATAAAAATCTTTCAAGGAGCTGGTTTTAGATATAGGGACAGAATTATTTGGAAGAAACCAGACGGTTATCTAAGAATTAGTCGCAGAAGTGGCGTCATTCTTCAAAACCCGTATCCAATGTATTTTTACCCTGATAATCTTTTAGAAAGCATTATCATTTTTCAAAAAGGAAACTTTAATTACCGTTCTATCCCAAAAGAGGTTCGTGAAGCTTCAAAAATCGATACAAAAGAGTTTTTAAGTAAGAAATGGTATATGACACTTTGGGAAATGAATAATGTTTTACCCGGCTCTCCTTTAGAAAAGAACATTGCGGCTTTCCCTTATGAATTGCCCTATCGTGTTATCAAACTATTTTCTTATAAGGGGGAGACGGTATTAGATCCGTTTGTTGGTAGTGGAACAACAATGAAAGCCGCAAGAGATTTAAGTAGAAATAGTATCGGTATTGAAGTTAAAGAATCATTAGTCCCAATTATTAAAGAAAAACTGGGTCTCGGCGATGTACAAGGCGATCTTCTTTTAGATCAAAATGATAAGTTAGAAATAATTTATAGAAAACCAGGTGATTATGAACCTATCAGCTAAAATAAGAAATAAGGAATATGAGTTATTTCTTTTGGGGGGTATTTGATGAACCAGGGATACTGGTACGTTGATTTTATTGACGACATTAATAAAAAAGATGCTGATATTATACGCCAATTTTTAGGATGGAAAGTTAAGGATATATTAGGAAGTAAGGAATTGTTTCATAAGTTTAAGCTTGATGAATTACATAATTTTGATAATAAGTTAGATTTATTATTGGAAAAATATGATGATATGTTGTTTATTGAGGCATGTAAATCACTTATCTTTTTGGAGTTTTTGGATTTTTTGTCAAGATTAGATACTTATATTGAGGCACTAAATGAAAATAATATCTATGTTGGGAAGCCTGGAGATCTTGAGTTGAGGGAGTTTGTAAAGCAATCTATTGATCATGGAGTGTTTCATGTGTCTATGATCTCTTATGTAGGTCTGGGATATCTCGTTGAATTGTTTTTGTGGAATAAGAAGAGTGTTAAAAACTCGTTTGCTAAGAAATTTTATAAGGAGTTTTCAAAAGTTATTAAGAATTTTGAATCTTTGATTAAGAAACATGGTGGACAGATAATAAGTAAGATTGATGAATCATATCAGAGAAATACTAATAGAGGATGAGGGTTTTTAGATATGGTGCAAAGATATCAATTTAAAAGAGTTCAGAAGGTTATCAGTACTCTTCTTGAGTCAAATCCATCTGGTGGTGTAAGTGTTGAAGAAATTTTTTCGAATTGTGCCCGTTTTCCAGATCCTCCTACTATGGAAGATGTAGAGGGTACAATTTCTTATTTAAAGAATAAAAGCGTTATTTCTGATCATCCCCAGGGTGGAATAATTAAATTTGGTGTCGATCCAGTGATGCATCATCTTAATATGACCGAGGATGAAGAGAAAGAATTAGAGAAAGATATTCACGAAGCTTTTAAAGAACAGGAACAGAAATCTGCTGTTAAATAATTATTAAAGGATCTTTGGAGGTAAAAATGAGGCCAATTGGACTTAATGAGTTGAAGTTTAATGACAAAGGGGATATTGTAGTAGAGCATGTTAATTATAGAATTATTGAGCGTGATGGTAAGAAGTTTGCTGAACCTGTTGGTATTGGTAGGGGTCATGTAGGAATAGGAGATGGGTTTATATCAATAGATGAGTATTTCCCATTGGAAGATATACCATGTGATGAGTGTGGAATTTATGGTTTGGTTCACACGCTAAATATAGGCAAATATGTGTGTGCTAATTGTGGAGCTATCCTTACTATATCCCCATCTTCTAAGTTGCATATAAAATAATATCTATAACATAAATTTAACGGTCAACAGTTAGAATAGGAGGTAAACAATGATTGAGCGTCCTGATGGTACGAAAGTATGGTACCTAAATGGTCATCTTCACAGGGAAGATGGACCTGCTGTTGAAAAACCAGATGGAACTAAACTGTGGTATCGGAATGGCTATCTTCATAGGGAAGATGGACCTGCTATTGAGTTTCCTAGTGGTACCCGTGCGTGGTGTAAAGATGGTAGGCTTTACAAGATTGAATATTCTAATGGTGAAATAGAGCTGGTTTAACAATAGATAATATGTCAAAAATTTATGATATTAGATCTATTGATCATCAGATATCCCATGATCATTTAATCTCTAAATATTTTCCATATCCTTCTTTTAGGAAGTATCAAAAAGAGACTATTGATTTTATTCTTCAATTATTTGATGATGGGGAGAAGGTTGTTGCAGTTGAGGCTCCGGTGGGATCTGGTAAGTCTGTAATTGGTTATACCGTTGGAATGGCTGTGGGGAAATCTTATTTCCTTACTACTCAGAAGATTTTACAATCTCAGTTTATTAATGAGTTTCCGTCTACAGCTTTGATATGGTCTTCAGACAATTATTATTGTGATAAATCTCCAGTTCCTGATACTACCTGTGCCCAGGGATTTTGTAGATTTTCTCTTGACAGTGATATTAGAAATTTTTGTGTTTATAAAATAGCTAAAAATAGAGCTGCTCAATCTAATTTTGTGGTTTCTAATTATTCTTATATACTTAATGAGTATAACTATAGTGCTCCTGATGCCCGTAAATTTGATTCTTGTGATTTATTAATACTTGATGAAGCTCATAATCTACCGGAGGAATTAAGAAAGTTTTTGACTTTTAATATAAGCAATAAAGAAGTTCATGATCTTGGTTTCAAAGAGTTTGAATCTATATCGATCAATGATGACCTTTCTGATAGTGAATTAAATGGTGTATTGGAGAAGATATTGCATGTGGTTTCATCATTTCTTTATGAAAATGAGGATAGATTTCACGAGTTATCTACTAGGGTATATAATAAAAAAGTGAAATCATCTGATAATGATTTTCTGAAGAAGTATAGTAATAGTTTTTCTTTAAGAAAAAAGATAAATAACTATTTTGAATATTCTGGTGATATTGAGTTTATAAGACAGTATTTTGAGTATGACTCAGCAGTTTCTCTTATTCCAACTGAGGTTAATTTGATGGCTTATAATATTCTTTATAAGATATCGAAGAAGATATTGCTGCTCTCAAGTACATTTCTTGATCCTAAAGCTTTTTGTCATTCTTCGGGAATTCCTGAAAAATTTTTTAATCTTATTAAGATGCCGTCTATGTTTCCTAAAGAAAACAGACCTATAATAGTTAGGGCAGTTGGTAAGATGACTGATGGTAAAATAAATGAATTGATGCCGAAACTATCTAAAGTTGTTAATGATATTCTGAAGCAGCATGAGAATGATAAAGGTATTATACATGTACCGAGTTATAAGATAGCAAGAGGACTTGGTATCCATGACCAGTCTAAGAGGTTATTACTTCATACTAATTCCTCAAGAGGTGAGGTATTAAGGTTTTTTATGGAGTCGAAAGATCCCCTTGTTATGGTATCCCCCTCGATGTATGAAGGTCTTGATTTGAGGGATGATCTGTCAAGATTTCAAATAATAGTGAAAATTCCGTGGCTTGGTTTAGATGATGTTTATGTTAAAATGATGTCTAGGAAGGATTTTAAGTGGTATATATGGAGAACCGCAATAAAGATTGTTCAGGGCTATGGAAGATCAGTAAGAAGTGAGGAAGATTATGCTGTAACTTATGTTCTGGACGCTGATTTTCCTGATTTTATAGATAGAAATAAAAGATTGTTTCCTGAATATTTCCTGGAAGCTATAAAATATGAGAGAGAGGCAGTTTAGTAAAGGATCAAATATTTTATGGATAACTACCTACCAATTAAGGTTTGTGTTAAAAATATAAATCAGCATGGAGCAGTACTTCGGCAGTTATTTTCTTTATTTCCTAAAGAAGATATTTATTTTGAATTAAATGATAATGGAGTAAATATTTATTTACGAGAATTAGATTTTTTTTCATTTTAAAAACAGTATCCAAACATTAGCTAGAAGTTCAGATAGCGAAGTGGCTGAATTATTAAACTTAATATTTTACAATGTTGAAAAAATAAAAAGTTATGGATTAAAAGGCAAAAAAAGATTATATGTTGGCTATGACAAAGAAAGAAAAGTAAAGAATAGAGAGGTGAAAGAAAGAGAACGTGGCATTTATTATTATGCAAGAGGGCATAATTTTTCTGAACAGAATAATAAAATTCCTGATGAATTCTTGAATAAAATAATAGTCGGAGACAGCGAACAAGTTTTAAAGAAATTTCCTGATAATTGTGTTGATTTAATTTTTACTTCTCCGCCGTATAATTTTGGTTTGGACTATGAAAATCATAAAGATGGAGTTAACTGGAACGAGTACTTTAATAAACTTTTCGCTATATTCCAGGAGTGTATAAGAGTTCTTAAATATGGCGGTAGAATTATTGTTGATGTCCAGCCTTTATTTTCAGATTATGTTCCTATTCATCATATAATTTCTGATTTTTTTATTAAGAATAAACTTATTTGGAAAGGCGAAGTTTTATGGGATAAACACCATTATAGCTGTAAATATACTGCGTGGGGAAGTTGGAAAAGTCCAAGCAATCCTTACTTAAAATACACTTGGGAATTTCTGGAAATCTTTTGCAAGGGCGACTTAAGGCATGGAGGAAATTGGAAAAATGCTGATATAACTGCTGATGAGTTTAAAAAATGGGTTTATGCGAAATGGGATATTCAGCCCGAGTATAACATGAAGAAATACGGGCACCCTGCAATGTTTCCTGAAGCTCTTGCCGAGCGAGTGTTAAAATTGTTTAGTTATAAAGGAGATATAATTTTAGATCCTTTTAATGGTGTAGGAACAACCACCGCCGTAGCTAAAAGATTATCCAGAAATTATATTGGTATCGATGTATCCGAAGACTACTGCAAAAAAGCAGAGGATAGACTTAAAAATACTTAATAGAAAGAAGCAGTTTAGTGGTGGGAACCTTTTGTTGATTCATTACGTTTTAAATATGAATAAACAATGGAGGCAGAAATGATTAAAATTCATCAAATCTCCCCTGACGGGGAAAAAGAGGTTCCTATTCCACCGATTCCAGGATTTTTCAAGCTGGATAGAGCTAGACTGTTCGGGAGGCTCGAATCGACTAGAGCCGGTAATAATTATAGCTGGCTCGCCTCACGACCTCTCCGGGAGCTGATGAATGCAGCTCCGTTTCAACCATACCTTGACGTCCTCCTGGAGGACGTTGAGGTCTACCTGCTCGGCTTCCATAAGAAGCCAGAGCATCCAAACATACGAATCGTTAACATACGTTTCGTTGATGACCCCCAATCGTGGTCGGGAGAGCGATGGGGAGCCGTCAACGAGGATATTCGCCCATACTGGGTGATATGGGGTGGAAGTCTTGTCGATAGTCCGGCTTTTGTCATGGCGGCAAAGGCTGAGGATTGCACCTTTCGAAAGGATAGACAAGACCTGTTTGATAGTCTTTATATGGAGTCCAACTCCAAACCTCTCTATCAGGGTCATTTGGAGGTTAAACATATCTCCAAATTTAAAAAAGAAGATGAGGACTATTGGAGATGGCAACTTCCTGAGAAGTTTGAACATCTTGTTCATCACCCTAATAGGCCTGTTATTCTATACAACCACGCAGTTTTTGCTGAAAGCGTGGTTGCGCTTGATAATCAGCGCTTGGTCTATATCAAAGATCCACATTACCAAGGGCTGATCACAAGTCCTGATCATCCACTCGAGTCTGTACAACTTGGTGAGGGATGGTGGTTACTGCAACATCCTGTTCCAGCCGGAAGAGTAGATTAATATTTAAAAATAATGGAGGTAAGTAAAATGACTTATGAAGAATTCGTCCAGGCAGAGAGAGAAAGGCTTTACGGGCCTGTCCGTGATGCAATCCGTGAAGGTAAACCCTTCACCACACGCCAGTGCCAAGAGTGTGGTGCTGAGTCCACTTTGTTTTTCGGCTTTATTAGTGGATGTCGCTACAACGGAGGCTCTCATCAGAACATTGTTGAAGTTCCAACCGATCTCAAGAATGAGGCAAATAAGCTACGTGCAGCATACTCATGTGCGACGTGGTTTGATCGGGAGAAGTTTGATAAGTATTTCCCTTCCGATCTTGCAGAAAAGTTATTTTCAATGGTGATAAAATAGGAGGTAAGAAACTAATGAAATTTACTCATCATTTTGTTATAGACCGAACCGAGCTGATAAAGCTTTACGAGGACTCGGTAGCGAGTAATGATACCTTATCTTCTGTTCGCAACCTTGAACGGTACGAAGCTCCCTGGCTCGAAGACTGGTTGGGCGTTGATCGAGTCTCTATAGAGATTAAGAAATACTATATGTTGACCCCAAAAGGAGAAACCTATGAGGAGAGAGTATTCCTCGTGGTTGAGGATGACCCTGTCCTAGCCTGGATAACTGAATTTAATCAAAAAGGTAGAGGTTAAAATTGTTTGTCCCATCAAAGATATTTTTCACTAAAGGTGTTGGAAGGCACAAAGATTATCTTAGTTCATTTGAGCTTGCATTACGTGATGCAGGAATTGAAAGATGTAATCTTGTGTCTGTTAGTAGTATTTTCCCTCCTGGTTGTAAAAGGATAAGTTTGAGTGAAGGGCTAAAAGAGATTCGGAGCGGTCAGATAACATTTACAGTTATAGCACGTAGTTCTACAAATGAACCAAACAGGCTTGTTGCTGCATCTGTAGGTGCTGCTATCCCCGCTGATGGAGGGCAGTATGGTTATTTGTCAGAATATCATTCTTTTGGTGTGAATGAGAAATCCGCTGGTGATTATGCAGAGGATCTAGCTGCACAAATGCTTGCTACGACACTTGGCGTAGAGTTTGATCCAAATGTTGATTGGAATGAGCGTGAACAGGTTTTTAAGATGTCTGGAAAGATAGTGAGAACTTTTAATGTGACTCAGACCGCTGAGGGTGACAAGAATGGGTTATGGACTACCGTAATTGCAGCAGCTATTCTGTTGCCATGATAGTTGTTTTTAAAAATGGATAGAAAAACGTTACATAATCAAGCAATCAATTTTATTAGAGACAGGCTTGAACATGGTGCTTATACTTACGATGAAGTGTGTGAGTTATATTCGGGTTTCACTAGAAAAGCATTTTTGAATAGAAATGTTAAAAGAGAGCTCGAAAGATTGATGAATGATTATCCACTGTGGCTTGCACCGAAAGGATTTTGTTGTTTTCGTAGTGGAAAGATTAAACCTCAAAGATAAGGAAATGAAGAAATTCTATCCAGAAGGTTTTAACGAAGAACAGACTACGGTTTGGAGCTTTAAACAAAGAGGTAGTTGGGCAACACATAGTGGAGATTACAGAGGTAATTGGTCTCCGTATATTCCAAGAAATGTGATTCTTAAATATTCAAAGCCTGGGGAATTAGTTTTAGATTATTTCTGTGGGGGAGGAACAACTGCTGTAGAATGTAAGCTTTTGGGTAGAAAGTGTATAGCACTTGATATTAATGATAAAACTATTGAGCTAGCAAGGAAAAATGTAGGTTTTCAAATAGAATCACAGCAGTTTGAGGTTTATGAACCTGAACTTAAAGTTGGTGATGCTAGAGATTTATCTTTCTTACAGGACAATTCTATAGACTTAATCTGTGCTCATCCTCCTTATTCAAATATTATTCATTATACTGATTCTAAAGAAGGAGATTTATCATTTCTTGATATAGAGGATTTTCTAAAAGAGATGTCAAAGGTTGCCAGGGAAAGTTTTAGAGTACTGAGTCCCGGTAGACAATGTGCTATTTTGATAGGGGACACTCGTAGAAAGAAACACGTGATTCCGTTAGGCTTTAAACTTATAGATGTTTATTTAAACGCAGGATTTAAATTAAAGGAACTTGTTATTAAGAGACAGCATAATTGTAAGACTACAGGTTTCTGGTATACTAATAGTATAAAATATAATTTTCTCCTTTTAGCTCATGAATATCTACCTATTTTTGAAAAACCAGAAGGGTGTGATGAAAATTTTGGATAAACCTCAAACTACAACAGTATGGATTTTTTCTAATGAAAATTTTGAAAAACAGTTGGATGAAAATATAATTGGTAGGTACTCAAAAGATGATAGTTATTCAATTATAACTTTTATTCCCCATTCTGAAAATAAAATAGATTTTTTAAAAGATAAGGAGTTGTTGTTTATTAAGTCTCCATTTTTGAGTAGTAACCTTTCTCATTTAATTATTAAACAGTATTTAAAGGAGATAAAAGAAATTGTAGATCGGGGGTTACCCAGCATAAGAAGGGGTGGATTCCTGGTAATCCAAACGCAGGATGTAAGAATAGATGGATATATAGAACCTCTAGCCAAAAGAATAATAGATATATTGGTAAATGATGACTTATGGCTTAAGGAAATAATAGTTGCTACTAAACAAGGATTAAATTTAAATTCCCAAGAGTCAATAGATTATTTAAAAATAGTTCATCAGTATTTGCTCGTCTATGATAGAAAATAACCAGAAAATTACTAAGTTAGATATAAATTACAAGCGAACTTGTAATTGTCCCTTATCTCATATAAACTGCTTGACTGCAAAAGAATGGGTAAAAGGACAAGTTGCGATTTGGGAATTATACTATGAAAAAAGGGATACCCGAGATAAGGATATTCACCCTGCTGTTTTTCCAATCGCCTTGCCCAAAAAATGTGTTGAACTTTTTACTCATAGAGGGGAATTAGTATTGGATCCCTTCGTCGGAATTGGCACTACACTAGTTGCGGCGAAAGATTTAAGTAGAAATGCTGTTGGTTTTGATTTAAGTCAGAAATATATCGATTTTACAAATGAAAGATTAAAAGAGTCTAATTTGTCTTTATTTAAGGAAGATACAAAACAAGTTGCTATTTGTGATGATGCAATAAACATTCCTGGATATCTCGAGAATGAGACGGTGGCTTTATGCATTACTTCCCCGCCTTACGCCAACATGCTAAATCATAAAAGATTAAACAAAAGCCTGCGAAGCGATTTAAGAAATAATAAGCATTACAAAAAGATCCAGCAGTATTCCTCCAATCCACGAGATTTAGGCACAATGAAAATCAAAGAATATATAGAGGCGTTGGTAGAAATTTATAAAGGGATTTTGCCTCTACTAAAACCGAGAGCCCATTGCGTTATTAATGTCAATGACTTATGGGAAGATAATCATAGATATCCTACGCACTCCTATATTATTGAAGCGATGGAAAAGATAGGTTATGAATTAAGAAATATTATTATTTGGGACAAAAGAAATTTAGTTAATAAGGTCGGTATTTTTGGTTATCCAAGTAATTATATAACATTGAGCACGACTTTCGAATATATACTTGATTTTTGGAAACCGTAAAGTTATTATTTAACTAATTAGATGAGAGTATGAATCATGTTTAATGTTCCAGTAAAGCTATACGATGCTACTTCAGATCCAGATACTTTTTGTTTTAAGTGTGGTCACAGACTTACAAAGTCTAATTCCTGGTCTAGCTGGGAATGTATTGATTGTCATGAAACTGATCTGGAAGAGAAAGGAGTATATCGTAGAGATTTAATAGATGCATTTTATGAATATAACAGTCCTAAAATATCAAAGTCTACTGTGGCATTAATTTCTTCAATTATTTTGTTGCCAATTGGTATTTTCTATTATAGAAAACTGAGAAGAAAATGAGGATATGGTCTCTTCCTCCCAAAATGTTAGTAAATGTACTTTTGTTGAAGGAGCATATTGAACTTCATTTTGTCTTAAAGGAGCTGGATAAATGGAGTAGATTCTTTTTTGAGATAAGGGAGTCTATTCCTGAGGATCTTGCTATGTATGTAGAGCACGGCGGTGTCTTTGTTTCAGATAAGAATATTCATATTCTTGATTATCTTTATTCTAAATGGAGGGAGATGGGTGGGCGTCATGGATTTTATTCTCGTAATCAGTATGAAGTTAAGAGGTTTTGGGGAAGGGTTCCTTATTTATATTTCTTGCATCAAGAATTAATAGAGGAGATGGAAATAAGGTTTCATAATCCTATGTCTAGTCATCCTACTAAGATTACATTGGATGATTTTCCAGATTTTCAGAAGAGCACTTTATTTACTGCTTTTACTGATTATTTTAATCCAGATAAGGATTATCTCGATATAACTGAAAGACTTAGGACTTATGTAAAGAATACTGGTGCTAGAGAACCACTTAACATAGATATTATTAGGCTGTATTCTGCAATAAACAGCGGAGTTGGTGATATTTCCAAACTTATAGAGATTGAGTCATCAAGGGGGGTTTCAAGGGAAAGGTTAAAGTATTATTTAGCGATTGCTGATTTCCTTGAGAAAAAAGTTATAACTATTAATGATGATGGGAGCGATTTAGTAAATGCCGCATAATAACTGTAAGTTTTATGATTCCTGTCCTTTTGGTTCAAAGCTTCATTTAGCCAAAAATGTTAATATTCAGGGGGATGGATCAGAAGAACCTGAAATAATATTTTTAGGTATGAATCCTGGAGCTCAAGAAGATAATGAAAACAGAGTATTTGTTGGACCTTCTGGTAAATTGCTGAGAGATTCCCTTAAAGAACTTGATTTTGATTTGAGTAAAGTAAGGTTTACTAATGCTGTAAGATGTCTTGGAAATGGGGAACCTCCTAGTGAAGTATTAAATATTTGTAGAATATATTTTGAGGAGGAATTACTTAGATTTTCAAAGTCTGTTAAAGTTATAGTCCCTCTTGGCAGTTTTGCTTATTCAGCATTATTTCCGAGATCAAAGGATAGTATAATGTCAGTTGCTGGTCAGCTGATGGATTATAATCTTTCTGGGGTTACCTTTAAAGTAATTCCTAATTGGCATCCAGCATTTCTTTTAAGACAGGGTGTTCATCCATATCAGCTTAAAAAGTGGAAAGATAATTTTCTTAAAGTTAAACAGTATTTGAGGGGTGGCTTATCATTAACGGAGTTGCCGTATGAGATACTAACTCCTGATAAGTTTTTTGAATATGCAAATTTTTTACTGGAGTCTTATCATGATGGTAAGATTGATTCTATAGCTTATGATATAGAGTCGAATGGGGTTTATGGTGAAGATATTCTCCCTGCTTATGCCTGGAAATATGATATTATTACATTTTCTATAGCAGATTCTCTGACAAGAACTGGATATTCGGTTGGTTATCATCATAAAGACTTATTGAGCATAACTTCAAAAGAGGTTTTTGAGAAAGTAAGATTGACTATTCGAAAGATACTTGATACTATTCCTGTAATTGGTCATAATGTGAAATATGACCTTGTTTATTCATTGATTCATTTTGGTACAAATAATTTTAAGATTAAGGATGATACTTATCTTCAAGCATATATATTTTATGGGAAATCCTCTGGGATGAGTTTGGCTTTGAAACCATTGGCAAGAATGCTTCTTGGAATAGATGATGAATGGGAAAAGGAAGTTAACTCAATTATACAATCTAAGAGGCTTATTAAAGATCGTACTTTAGATAATGTACCTTTTGAAAAAGTAGCTAAATATAATGCTAAAGATGCTATCTCAACACTATTATTACATGAAGTTTTGGAGAAGAAGATAAATAGCCATCCTAAATTTCTTCCGGTTATTGATTTGTTGAGAAGAGCATCTGAAATGTTTACTAGAATTGAGGCATATGGACTTTCTGTTGATTTTGATCTTGTAAATAGGTTAAATAGTTTTTACTCAAGTTATTCTGAGGAAATCTTTTATAAGATAACAGATTATGATGTTATTAAGAAATTTTTAGCTAGTAATGGTAATAAGATTAATTTGATATCTTCTGAACATTTAAGGAAGATATTTTTTGATTCTCAGTATATGGGATTACCTGCTAAAGGATTTACAAATACAGGTAAACCATCAGCTAGTAAAGATGTGATAAAGCAGATTATTGAAGAAAATAAGGACAGTGCCTATGGACAGTTGCTACAACTTATTAATGAATATAGGAAGATTAATCTTGGTTATATAGCTAAGTATTTGAATCCAATAAAAAGTCAAACTGTCGATGGAATGTTTAAGCCTCAGTATTCTTTAGGTTTTACTGAGACTGGTAGGTTATCAAGCTTCTTTCATACCTTTCCAAAGAAAGGTGAAATTAAGAGACTAGTGAAATCTAGATGGTCAGATATTGGTGGAGTGATTCTCCACGGTGATTATTCTCAACTGGAGTTGAGGGTTTTGGCTGGGGTTTCTAATGAGCCCTCAATGATTCAGGCTTTTAAGGATGGTAAAGACATTCATAATGAGGTTGCTTGTGCTATTTTTAATGTTAAACCTGAAGAAGTTACTAGTGATATGCGAAAGCAAGCTAAGTTTACTGATTTTGGTATAGTATATGGGGAGGGAGTAGAGGGTTTGATGAATAGGCTTGGTTGTAGTAAGGCTAAGGCACAGAGTCTATTCGATATGATGTTTCAGAGGTTTCCTAAGATTAATGATTATATAAATTACTGTTATGACTTTGTTGAAAAGCACAAATATATTGAAACTTATTTTGGAAGAATAAGAATTTTGAAGGATATTGATTCTAAAATTCGTGGGGCTAAGAATGAGGCAAGACGTCAGGCTCAAAATACTCCGATTCAGGGTACTGCTAGTGATATTTGTCTTGATTCTGCTGTTAGGATTGATGATTGGTATAGAACTAATGGTCTAAACAGTGTAGTTATTGGTTCTGTTCATGATTCCATTCAGCAGGATGTTTATCCTTCAGAGCTATTAACTTGCTTGAAAAGATCTAAGTTTTTCGCTGAGGTTCAGGCAAGTTTTAGATATCCTTTTCTAAATGGGGTTCCTTTGAAGGTAGATTGGGAGCTGGGATGTTCATGGGGAGGGGGAGTAGAGTTCAGTACTGATGATTTTGTCAATTTTAAAATAGAAGGTTATGAATCTGATATTGAGGATTTATTTAAGAGACTTAGTATGAATTATAATGTTACACTTGGTTCAGATTTTGTTGAGGGTGAGCCGGATGATGAACAGGAGGTACCATTAAGCAAAAATTACGGTCATAAGGTTAAAGGCTTTATGACAATAAATTGGAGTTAACAATTAATAAAATAGGAGGTTAAAATGTTTGGTGATATAATGGATCTTGATAAGGCATTGGCGAATGCTGAAACTCTTGATAAGGAAATAATTCCATCTGTTGTTAGGCTGAAGAATGTTAGTTTATTAGATGTTGAGACTATTAGTATTGGGCATGATACTTTTAATTTGACTGAGAAGGCTAGCAAATCGTTTCATAAGATATTGGAAGTACCATTCACATTTAGTAGGTCATTAAAGAATAAATATTCCGATACGTGGCAGCAGTTGATTGATGCTCTGAGAAATAAGAAAGAGCTTGATGTGGCATTGGCAATTGACTATTCTGGTAGGAATGGTGTGTCTGGTTTAATAAGAAATGTTTATACACCCAACTCTCATCCAATTTCATTTTCTGATTTTGTTAAAATTGCTGAGAAAGTTGCTAATGAAAGTCATAGACGTGTTACTTTTGACATGACAAGGGAATTTCAATTTGCTACTTTTGGAAATAATGATTCTGATAAGTTTGCTATTGATGGTTCGGAAGTATTTTTTAGAAATGTTTCTGTATACAACTCTCCGATAATGCTAGATTCTGCTGTTGTTTATTCATCAATAGAAAGGATAGTTTGTTCTAATTTAATGTTACTTTCTAATGTTAGAAAGTTTTACCATAGAATAGTGCCTATTTCTGCTGAGCCAGGAAGGTTATTAGAGGCTAGTTTGTATTCTTCAATTCTTTCCAGGAGTGATATAAATAATTATACCAGAGAAAGATATGAGATTATGAAGAAGTATAATGCTTCTCTTATGGAATTAAATTTTGCTTATAATGTTCTTAAAAAATATTATGCTGAGGATGATCAAAACCTTCAGAATATATGGAATAAGCTTTCTCAGACAATTAGTGAATTTAAGCTTTCTTATCCGATAAAGAAGAAATCAGTGAAATGGCTTTCATCAGCAGAGAGCTCTTTCAAGTACTGGGACTTGTATAATGACATGACATATCTTAACTCACATTCGAAGATGAGTAACTTTTCATATTCTCCTATGGAAGTACCTGTTTTTATATCCTCATATTTTTCTAAGAATCCTGATCTGGTAGATATTGCTCCGTCAAGAGGTAAGTTATATGAACAAAATTGATGAAACTAATGGTGTCGGTTCTAAAAGCCAGGGAACCTTGATTTATTTGGATGGTATAGGTGGTGTTGGAAAATCTACTCTAGCTAAAGCATTTTCGGAGAAGTACAGTTATAAAATGTATGAGCTTCCGGGTAAGCTATTTCCAGAAATTGAAAAGTATGCTAATAGTTTGGAAATTGATAAAAAGGCAAAGTTTTTGGCTAATTCTTTATCCCGTGCTTTAACATATCCTCTGATTATGAAGGATATCCTTGAGGGTATTAATGTTATAGTTGACGGATCTTTTTTGTCACCATTGGTATACCAATCCATTATTGATGATATTGATATTAAGATACTTTTTAATATTGAATTGGATCTTCTACAACCTCCCCTTCCAACTTTGTTTGTTTTAGTAAAATCAAAGAAAATTACTGATGGTGGTGAGAATATTCTTAATAAAGAAGCGCAGGAATTTCAAAGAGTGTTTAATAGTGCTTATGACGATCTTTTCAGTCTTTTACGATCTAATAAGGTTATTTTTTATAATAATATGATATCAGTAGATTATGATGTTAATGAGTTATATAAAGTTGTAGTTGAAAGATCTTCTAACCAGGTAAAAGGTACTTCTAATATTATTCAAGTAGTCCGTGATTAAAATTATTCCGTACAATCAATTGTTTCTTAAACTTGATGGTCTCTCATTATCGGAGATAGATCTATTAAAAGACATACTTAAATTTAGTGATGATGAGAAAGACCAAGAGGTATTCTTTCATGATGATGATAAGAATAATGAGGAGGATAACCAGGAATATCAGGTTTATTTAAATAATGAGGATGGATTTTTTGTTCTTAGTGGTCTTAAAAATTATCTTATTTCTCAGTTTACTGAGAGGGGGATTGATTTTGAAGACCACTTTGAGCAGGAATTGAAAATGGAATATGAGCCAATTACAGATAAGTATTATCTTGATTGTAGTAATGATGGTGAGCGAAAATTTGAGTTAAGAGATTATCAAATATCTTCTGCTAATAAGGCGCTTCTTTTCCAGCGTGGTATTCTTGAGATACCTACCAGAGGTGGAAAGACTGAGATAGTTCTTGCTGCTATGAAGAGATTTAGAGAAAAGTATCCAGAATCGAAATGTTTATTAGTCTCATTTTCTTCATGGCTTATGCTTCAGAGTTATAATAGGTGTCTTCAGAGAGGATTTACTTCTGTTGGTAGATTATCTGGTGAATATAATGAGATAGAGGGGAATTATATAATTAGTGCTGTTATAGATTCTTTATATAACTCTGTTAAGAAGTTTCATAAAACTGGTGAGAGGGATGAGATTTATAGGCTGTTAGAAGAGGTAGAATTTATATTTTTTGATGAAGTTCATATGTTTGGGGCAGTAAGTAACTATTCCACTTTTTTGGAGTGTAAGAATGTAAAAATGTTTATTGGAGTTTCTGGTACTCCTTTTGTTGATAGAATAGGACCATATTCTAATATCAGGGATGCATTTGTTGTTGGGTACACTGGTGGATTAATTCAAAAAATTTCTTATCAGTATTTGGTTGAGAGAGGGTATTTAGCAGATACTCATGTATTCTTTTTATCGTATGAATTTAAAACTCCCAGGTACTTTATTTATTCTTATAGGAAGGTCTATGAATATTATATAGTGGAAAATAGAAATAGAAACGCTCTAGCTGTAGAAATTGCTGAAAAATTTTTTGAAAATGGTCTTACATGTCTGTTGTTAGTGAAAAGACTAGCTCATGGTAGGGAGCTTTTAAAAAGAATTTCGTTGTTCTATAAGGATGTTAAGTTTATTTATGGAGGTCCTGTTGTAGAAGGTATTGTTGATGGGGAGGTAAAAGAGTTAGATAATTTTCCTATAATGGAAAAATTTAATAAGGGAGAAATTAAGATATTAATAGGATCGGATGTTATTGCTACTGGTATAGATTTTCCTGCTCTTGATGCAGCTATTTTGTTAAGGGGGGAAGGAGTTTCTTATATTCCTACTCTTCAAACTGTAGCAAGGGCAACAAGTCCTAATTCTTACGAAAATAAAGCTTTTATTGTTGATTTTGTTGATTCTATACATGCTTATCTTGCCAGGCATTCAAGTTTTAGACTTAGAGATTACTATAATAGGGGTTATAAAGTTCATTTCAGTATTAATGAACTTGTCGATATGATTAGGGAAGTGAAGGAAATTAGAGAAAGAATGAAAAATACTGAACAGTATATACGTTAAAATTTTTATAGATTTCAATAACGAGAATAATTTTAAATGGAGTAAGTATGCCGGGAGTTATTGATTATAATATTGATTTTCAACTTGCTATTTTAGCGTTAATGATTAGAGACAGATCGTTTTTGTCTGATTATGGTTATGATATAATTAAGCCAGAGATATTTGAAAACTTTTATTTATCTACAATTTGTAATTTTATTGTAACATATTTTGTTAAATACGGGTCAGCTCCTACTCAGGCAGTATTAACTGCTCAGGTTCAGGATTATTGTAATACGATGAAGTTTAGTGATGAGATCTTATCAAATTATAATTCCTTTGTATCAAGAATCTGTACTGATGACTTTGGGGATCTTGATTTTGTCAAGGAGAAGGTATTGTCATGGGTTAGGAGGCAATCTTTCAGGGAAGGGATAAAAGAATCTCATAAACTTCTTGAAGAGGGGAAATATGAAGAGGCTCTCCAGCATATGCTAAAGAAAATGATGATAGGTCATAATGTTGGTAGTGGTTCTTCGTTGAAGTCCAAGATAGATACTTTTCCTGAGGAATATAGGAGATTATTTGGTCGTGAGGCTGTTATAGGTTCTGGATTCCCCTCTCTTGATATTTGTTTAAATGGCGGATTTGGTAAGAGAAGATTATATGTATTTCTTGCTCATCCTAAGGGTGGTAAGACTACTATGTTAGTAAATCTGGCGTGTAATTTTTTAAGACAAGGTCTTCCTGTTATGTATTATACTTGTGAGATGGAAGAGACAGAAATTTTGTTTAAGATATTTTCTAATTTGTCATTAATGACTCATGAAGAGATTATAAATCCACTTAATGATCAAAGATTTAGAAAGGAATTAGAAGAATTTAAGAAATATTCTGCAGATATCAGGGTGAAATTTTTTAATGGTGGGACTATTTCTACTAATGCTATAAAATCTCATCTTTCGAAATTGAAGATAACTACTGGATTTTCCCCTGAAGTTGTTATAGTAGATTATGCTGATTATCTTATTCCAACTGTCGGTTTGAAGGATTTTATGTATGATGATCTTGGTAATGTTTATCAAGATTTGATTAATCTTGGTGATTACTTCGATGTTCCTGTAATAACAGCGTCTCAGCCTAAGGTAGGGGCATGGGAAAAGGAATTTCTCGGGATTGGAGATATGTCCGGTTCTAGCAAGAAAGAGGCATTATTGTATGCTCTTATTAGTATAAACCAAAATAGTGAGGATAGAAATAAAAATCCTGAGGAATTTAAGTTGTATGTTTCTGCTGTAAGGATGGGGTTATCAGATAAGGTTATTTATTGTAAGTGGGATAAGGATAAAAATTATATGCAAGAAATCGAAGAGAAAAATATTCTTATTAGGAGATTAGAGAAATAAGTGGGAACCTTTTATTCATTTCTTACGTTTTAAATATGAACTGGTTTAAAAAGTAAAAGGAGATAGAGACATGACACAGCTAGAATTCCCATTGAGAGTGCGGGAACTTTTAAAGTCGAGGGGGTATGATTATGATAAGTCCGATTTTACTTATAAGATGGATAATTTTGGAATGGTTGATGTTTATTTTGGTGGGGTATATTCTAAGCACAAGTTTCCGTTTCTACATGTTGGTTTCTTTGCACCATCTGAAGAAAATGCTGAAAAAACCGTTTCACGGGTCGAACATTTTTATCAAAAACTACAAGTTAAATGATAAAGATGGGAACCTTTTGTTCATTTCTTACGTTTTAAATTAGAGGGAAGATATGAAATGATTAAGACAGCAAGATTGTTTTTGAATTTTAAAAAAGGGAGTGCAGATCATGTCAGTTAATTCTATAACAGTTGTGTTTTTTGTTTCTGTAGTTTTCTTGGTCATTATGGTAGATTTTGTTATTGCGTATATAATACTTGAGAAAATTGCTAACTATTTTTTAAATCGAAAGCGGATAAGGAAATGAAAGCAGTAAAGAATGAATACGGCGAGTACGTCGTAGTTGAGGGTGAATCTCGATATTTTGAGACTGAGTCAGCACAGCCAACATCACGGTTATTGAATGGTAGTCGTGATGCTAACTACGATGCTGAATATATAGGTTATGGCGAGATTGACGGCATCCCCGTGACAGCGGTTTATCTGTTTCATGCGGAGGATTGGGATAATGATGATGAGGACAGCTGGGATTGGGAGCACGCACTAAAGCGTATCATTGTCAATGTTGATAAGCTATCCGATCAGCAGTACGAACAATTAGTACGAGGAAGGGAGGTTAAAAGATGATGGAATTAACAAGGATGGTGGTTACCGCTTCTCCATTTTTTGAAGTTGGAGAGGAGCGGGTGTTTAAGCGTACCACTTCGAATGGTGGAACAATTATGACATGGTCTCATGAAACTGTAATATTGAAGCGAACATCAGATGGGGCTAAAATTGTAGGTAACTGGGATGTTGGGGAAAAACGATATCTTGAAAGTTTGAGTTCTGATTTTGATCCGAGGTTGACAAAGTATGAAGTGGATGGGGAATGTATTATACTTTCTAATTCTGATTTATTGATTCACGATGAGGATGAGTTTAAAAGCAAGTTGATTATGTATTGGTTCTTAGTGTGTGAAGATTCGCATCGTACAGTTAAAGAGGTAAAGGTTCGTTGGGGTGGAAAAGTATATACTATTTGGGGCAGCTGGAGTATTAGTTCTCGCCCTGAGTCCGATTCTGACAAGTGGATGAAGGAGGGAATAGGATATCCAACCTTGAAAAGTTCTGCAGAGATCGAGAAAATGCGGCAGTGGGGATATTATGTTTAAGTGGAACTGGAGGTAAGAAAATGACACACAACGAAGCAATGCAGCATATATATGAGAGTCTAAAACAGGGTAAATATACGTACGACGACCTTGAAAAGTTATACGTGCGTTTGAGGTTGCACGAACCTGATTTCGATTTCACGATGAACGTCAGCGCAGAGATTGACAAGCTTGCTCATAGCTTCCCGCACTGGCGGGGATGGGATGGGCGTGAATGGTTTGGTGTGGATACCGATAGGAGGAGAAAATGGGATATAATAGTTTTATAACGAATCAGCATTTGGAAGCAGACTCCTATCAAGAAAATATATCTCTTGCACATTATTTTATATTTAATAAAGACAGGGACATGGTTGAAGATAGGCTGTTTTTATTCATTAACAATGAGCCTGTTGCGGTGTGGATTGCAAAATATTAATACAGCCATGAAAGTTTATCTTATGAATTCCGCTATGATGCCTGCTGAAGGTATATATACACTAAAGAGGATTACTATAGGTGATTTTGAATATCTTCTTATACGTGCATATATGTCAGGACAGCTAGAAAACCATATCGGTTATGAACAGAATTTGAAACTTATAGCTGATTGGTGTGATATAAGGCTCTCTCCTGATCGTACTGAGGTTCATGGTCTTCAAGATGGAGATCGACTTCTTATAATGAAACTAAAATATCGTGTAAGCGATACTGCTCTTAAGACAGATAAGAAGTTCCAAAATAGCGTTTCTGCTGATGATTTTGACTTCTTCTTATCAGAATATAAAGGATCATAGAGATGTGTGTTAATACAGATTATAAAGGCTCTGAAGAAGAGTTTTCTAGATTAGTCAAAGGTATTCAATTAAAGAGGGTGGTAAGAAGAAATGGCAGTCTTTTTACTCCTTTTTGTTTGATGCCAATTGAGTTTGATAGAGTCTATTATGAGGACTCAAACGATATGATAGATAATAAGTATCCAGTATCTTTCCATGCATATCGTCTTATTACTGATGATTATACTGGCAATTTCTTTCATGACATGGTTGAGTATAGTGTTAGAGGAAAGGTTAGGATAGAATTTGACGTCCCTGCCATTATTGAAGATATTGTTGCTTATGATGTTATGCAAGTAGCAGGACGGGTGATATATGTGTTTAGTGAGAAGACTTGGAAAGAATATAATACAAGAAGAAAGCCGATTCATATATCTGATGAAATAATAGTGGAAACAGAAGATATTTTAAACTAATAAAGGAGGCATCTTCGATGAAGATCATTACGTTTATAGTTATAATCTGGATAGCTATTATAGTTTATATGATTTATGAAATCTCTAATGCTGAGGAAGGTTGGGAAGACGAGGAAGGTTATCATAGGGGTAGAAAAGAAGGCAAAGCGGCAAATCGGGATGAAGAAGAGAAGAAGTAAAAAACACGTAAAGCTCTTCGAGTGGACGAGGATTAAGCCAGATTATCCATCTTTGTTTATTACTAGAGATAAGGCGTTCCATTCAGACTATTATAATTATGCTATTTGGGAAATAGTCTTTAGTGAGGATGAAGGTTATAATATGTTACTGGATGGGGAGGGATATGAGTGGGGTGCACTTGAAGATTTTGTGGCCGATGAATATATGATAATTGAGAAATACTAATAAAATGGTTTGATAAATTAAAAATAAGCTATTTTAATTGGAGCTTTAAATGAAAAATAACGGTCTAGTTATGAGGCTTATGGAAGATAACAGGAGTTATATCCGGAAGATGTGTTTTAAGCACTATAATTCTAAATATTCATCTGAGGATTTATATCAGATCGTGGCTTTAAAGACTATTGAATGGCTTGGCAAAGATGAAGATCTTATTAATAAGAATATTTTTGATTTGAGAAGAATTCATAAAAAAGTGGTTCATGATGCTATAATAGATGAGATCAGAAAGACATTGAGGGAGATTGATTCCTCGATCCATAAGCTCAGGGTAGATGATATTAAGGAGTATCACCATCCTGTTGATCCTTCTAATCCGATCGGAGAGTTTGAAACTGGTGAGATAGCTAAATTGATAGAGGACAGAGTTAGAATAATAAACGAAAGGAAAGGTTATTCTGGTATTTATGAATTCTTTCTTGAAGCTGTAAATCCTAGTGAAGAGACTCTTGCTCTATATGAGGATTATAAGAAGAGTAAAACTAGGGTGAGAAGTTCTGCCAATGGGTATCTTATTCCCCCATTTGTTCTGGCAAAATTATTAGGAATTAGTCGTAATAAAATGTATAAGTATAGGTCCGCTATTTGGGAGGTATGTAAGGAGCTTTTCCCAAAGGAGGATCTTGCAAGTTTATATAAGCTTGGCTGGAAGTGATACTAGAATTTACAAAGAAATATTGGTTTTTAAGTAATTTTTACCCAGTTAATATTTACTATGATGGTATATTTTATCCGACTGTTAGTCATGCTTATCATGCTCAGAAGTTGTTAGATATTTATAATAAGAAAATTATTTCACAGGTTTCTGAGGAAACTCTTATAGTGGATTTTATTGATAATAATTTTAGAGATTGGGAAAGGGATCCTCTTTTTAAGTTTAAGAAACTTGAGATAATGGATGATTTATTAAGAATAAAATTTTCTAATCCAATTCTGCTTGCTAGGTTGTTGAAGACTGGGCATGAAAACTTAATATATGGTAATTATTTCCATATGAATTTCTGGGGATCTTGCCTGTGTGGGCATTGTAATAATTCTGGTGAAAATCATTTGGGTAAGATTCTAATGCTTGTAAGAGAAGAAGCTGAAATTAAAGGTGGTTATAGTTACGTAAATTCTTTATTGAAATATGGTAAATACTATTAAACTGGGTCCAGATGTAATGGCAGCTCGTATAGTTCAGAATGAGTTAAGAAAAATAATTTCTGATAGAGAGTTTGAAACCCTAAAAAGAATGTATAAACTGAGAAAGATTTTTAAGAAGAGAGCAAGAAATTACTTTTCGAATATTGTTAATAGAGTGTTAGTTGATTTGTTAGAGATTATAACCAGTATGTCTTTTTATGAGGCTGTTTATATCTCTTATGCCTTAGCGGACTTACTTTTTATTTATAGATTTTTTAATATTGATACTGTTAATAATATTAGGAAGATCCTACCGGAAGTGAAGTTGACTGGATGGAATAACGCTAAGAAAGACTATTTTGATGAGACATTTGAAACTCAAGTGAAGTTTATATTGACCAGGAGATAGCAATGTCAAATTATTTTGAGGCTATAGAAGGAATTAGAAGAGTATCCCAGATAAGACGTTATTCTGGTATGTTTCAGAACATTCCTCAAAGTGTTTCAGATCATTGTTTTAATACAGCTGTTCTTGGATTTTTGTTGGCAAGGAATATTAAGAATGAAAATACTGAAAACACTGAAAATACACCAGATGAGGTTATTGTTTTGAATCCTGAGCGTGTTGCTATCAGAGCTTTGTTTCATGATGTTGGTGAGGCTTTTACTGGTGATATTCCTTATCATTTTAGGAATAGATTAGTTAAGGAATTTGCTGATCGATGTGTAAGTATGTCAAGAATTGAATCCTTTTTTATCGATGAGCTTACTGATAATTATCCTGATGATGTTAGAAATTTGATAAAGTTTTTTATTGATGAGGATGATGAATCTGATCCAAATTATATTGTAGTGAAATTTTCTGATGTACTTGAGTCTGTTATTCACTCATATGAAGAAATGTCTACCGGTAATGACTTTTCAAGAGTGATATTTGAGAATGGTTTGTCAGTTATTAGAGAGAAGCTGGATAAAAATACTTGGCTAAAGTGTAGTATGGTGGATGATATTATTAATAAGTTTACTTTTAATATGCTATACTAGGAGGTAATAAAATGTGCGTGTATACTTTGCATGAGATGAATAATGAAGAGACTTTACGGATTTTGACATCTATTCAAACAAAATTATTAGAGGTTGTTAAGATTGGTGAGGAGGAGGCTCTTCGTACTTTGTATCGGGCTTTTCCTGTTGAACTTGATAAAGTTTATTTTGAAACAGATGAGGAATATATAGTTGAGAGTATTATAAAACTTTAACTAATCTATTGACAAATATAATTATTTATAGTAATTTATTTTATGAAGTTATCTGAATACGCAAAAAGATTGGGAATAAGTTATAGAACTGCGTGGCGGTATTTTAAGGAAGGGAAGTTAAATGCTTATCAGACGCACACAGGGACAATAATAGTAAAAGAAGAATTAAAACCTTCTGATAAGGCAGTTGCTATTTACTGTCGTGTATCATCTTCGGAGAATAAAAGCAATTTGGAGTCTCAGAAAAATAGACTATTAGATTACTGTGCAGCCAAAGGATATAAAGTTTGCAGGGTAGTTACAGAGGTCGGATCGGGGGTAAATGATACAAGAAAACAGTGGCTTTCATTGCTTAAGGATAAATCTATTAATCTTATAGTTGTTGAGCATAAAGATAGATTTACAAGATTTGGATTTAATGCATATAAGGTTTTACTGAATAATGAATACAGAGATATAGAAGTAGTAAATGAAGCTGAAAATGGCAGGGAAGACTTATTACAGGATCTTGTATCTATAATCACATCGTTTTGTGCAAGACTGTATGGGCAGAGGAGATGTAAGAGAAAGACGGAGAAGATAATCGAGGAGTTACGGGATGCTAAGGACATATAGGCTTGAACACTCTGCTAATAGGGGTAAACAAGATTCTGTGATAGCAACTATCGGGGAATATAGGAAAGTAGCTAAAAACATAGCAGACTTTCAATGGCGAAGATTTTATGAAGATGCTAGACCATTTTATAAGTATCTGTCTATCAAGCATATCTATTCGTTATTATCCGAGCGGTACAAACAGACCTGTCAGTGGCAGGTAGTTAGCGTTTTGAATAGCTTTATTGCAAACAGGAAGAATGATTTTATAATGACAGTATTACATTCCTCATTGTCAGAGGAGACAAAAATAGCCCTCCTTACTATCAATAAGTATAACTTATGGTATAGGAAGGGATTAAGGGATATAGATACAGATACTCTTAAACTTGCCCGTAAGATATTTAATCATATCATGTCCGGGCATCGAAAGCCATCATTCAAAAATATATCTATGCATCTTGATAATAAAGTAGCTCTTATATCAGGTAAGGTTGACGGTAAGGCGGTGAATTTTGACTACTGGATCAGATTATCTACTCTTAATAAAGGTAATCCTGTATATCTTCCTGTTATGACAAACCAGTATTTTGAAGACATAGAGGGTGAGTTGAAAAATTTCTGTCAGATAGGGTTAACTGATAATAATGAGTTAACAGTATCTTTTATCAAAGAAGTTCCTGATAAAAAAGATACATATAAACCAGTTACTGACAGGATATCTATAGATACGGGACTAAAGACATTATTTGCTACTAATACAGGTGACCTATTTGGTAAAAGATTTTATGATACTTTATTAAGGTTTGATACACTTATAACTACATTAGCATCGAACAGACAGAAGCAGGGATTAAGGATAAGAAGTAGTAGATATGATAAACTGGTTAATAGACTAAGAGCATATCTGGAGAATGAGATTAACAGATGTCTTAATAGACTAGTTACTTTATATATACCTGCTGAGATAGTAGTAGAGAGACTGGATTTCAGGCACCCTAAGTTATCAAAACGAATGAACCGTCTCATAAGCAATTTTGGTAAGTCTATTATCAAAGCGAAACTTGCCAGTCTATCAGAAGAATATGGAATAATTGTAACAGAGAGTAATGCAGTCTATAGTTCCCAGGAATGTTCTGTCTGTGGCTATATAGACAAGAAAAATAGGAAAGACCAGGCGGTTTTTAAGTGCAGGTTTTGTGGTACCAATCTTCATGCTGATGTGAATGCAGCTAGAAATCACCTTGCAAGAAGTTCTTGCGGGGTTATTAACGTTTACAAAAGCAAGAAGGTTGTTCTTCATATTCTGGTGAGTAGATTTTTATCTATCCTATCAGATATGGAGCATAAATTTGGAATGCCTCATAGTAAGGCTAAGGGCTTACTGTCAGGGAATCCTTACTTTAAGGAAGCTCTGGCACAGTCCGAAGGGTTTTTATAAACTGTTGAATGCTTATGTTTGTCTATAAAAATTCATACTATTATCAGATAACAGGTAAGGAATTTTTTGAAAAGGTAAAGGAAGTTAAGCCTTTTCTTGATTTTCTTATGAAAGGACTTGAGACTCTCTCCAAAGAAGATTTAGCAGGTTTTACAAAATTGAAAATAAAAAATGAATATTAAGAATATCATTAAGAGACTATTTTCAAGATATCCTGAAGAGACTGATATTGTTAATAGATTAAGATCAGTTAACAGAATTTTATTTGGTAAAAATTCTGTTATTCATACTAGTAGCAATCTTAATATTAAGGCTGATTTTGATGTAAATTATAATGGTAATCTTGATCTTAGTGGCTTAATTATCAGAAGTCTTGGTAATTTAAAATCAGTTAATGGATATTTAGATTTGTATCTTACTACCTTATCTAGTTTAGGTAGACTCGAACATGTTAAGGGATATTTGAATTTAGTTGGTACTCTTGTTAGTACTCTTGGAAATTTAAAGTATGTTGGGGGAACTTTATATGCTTATAATACTGTGCTATCTGATTTAGGTTCCCTTGAATATGTAGGGGGAGGATTATATTTAGCAGGTACAAAGATAACAAATCTTGGTAATTTGAAAAAGGTTGGAGGTTTTCTTGATCTATCAAATACTATTGTTTTAGATTTAGGACCATTAGAATATGTTGGTGGTAATATTTATCTTGAGAATACTCCAGTAAAAAGTCTTGGGTCTTTAAAAAAAGTAGTAGGCAATATTTATGTTGAGGAAGGATCTCTTTTGAATGTTGATAGCTTACCTACTCGTTTTAGAGATAAAGTAAGAATAGTGAAAAATAAAAAAGGAGAATGATAATATGTATGGTAAAGAAAGTCCTAGAGATTTTGCAAATGTTGAAATTAAGCCAGGAAGATGTAGAATTAGAGTTGGAGGAAATGAAAGGATTGGTATAAAGTGGAGTCCTACAGAATATGTTGTTCATAGTATTCTTCCAACTTTTATTACTGTTTATCCAGTAGGTTTCCCAAATAATAAGCAACAATTGAGACCAAAGGATATATTGATGGTAACTAAATAATATTACTTTTCTTATTTACTTTTATGTTTTACTATATCAAAATCTGAAGTTTTAAAACAGATATGATAGATTGGTATGGAAGACAATAATATATTATTAAAGCCAGAAGATAGTAGGTTAATAGATATAGTATTGAAAGAAGCTACCTATAACTCAAGAAAATATTTTGATTCTCTTACTCCCCATGAGAAAAAGTATTTTTATGATATAATTTATGAGTTAAAGACTCACGGTTACTCTGACAAGCTTAACCTTATTTGGGAGGCTGATTATGAAATCATTCCTCCGACTGTAGATGAATTTCTATGGGATGACTATTATCTTGGTAAAATAAACTCAGATCCTGAGAATGGATTGTATGATTTTTGGGCTGATTTGATAAAATATACTGTTGACCCATCTAATAATATTGTTGAAGTTATTGTCTTAGCTGCCAGGGGATCTGGTAAGAATACATTTGCGATACAGAGAATGGCTTATAGACTAGCTCACTTATTGTGCTTAAGGGATCCTGCTAGATATTACGGTCTGCAAATTGATACCTCACTTGTTTTATTTTTCTACAATATTGACCTTAAGAAGGCATTTGATGTCGGCTATAATAGGTTTGAAAAGCTTTTAAAGAGGTCACCATTCTTTAGTCAGTTTCTTTTGAGAACAAAATCACCTACTGCTGTGGTCTTGCCAAAAAGTATTGAGATAAAGATGGGATCTCAATTTGTTCATGGCTTATCTGAAGCAATTTATGATTGTAGCTTGGATGAGGCCAATTTTGGTAAAGGATCTACATCTAAAGAAGAGTCTCAGGTAATGAAGAACTATAGGTCTGTTAGAGAAGGTGCCAATTCCAGATTTATGAGACCAGGAGGTATCGTCAGTGCTCAGCTTTGTCTAACATCTTCTAAAAGAGGTGAGAGTGATGCTCTTACCAGGCATGCTGAGGCCAGTAAATCAATACCAACTACTCTTGTTGTAGATGATGTTCCGTTGTGGAAAGTTAAGACAAAGAGAGCTCATAAGGTTATATCTTTTTATTCTGGTAAGACATTCAGGGTAGCTGTCGGTAATCAGTATAGAGAATCAAGAGTATTGGAGGATAATGAGCCTGATCCAGTAGGAATGCAAGTAGTAAAGATTCCTATTGAGTATTATAATTCATTTAGGAATCCAAATACTATTAATGAGGCTCTCCAGGATATTGCTAATGTAAGTACATATGGGTATGGTAAATTAATAAAGAATAGAGATAAAGTTAGATTGGCTGTTAAAAATTGTCCTATTCCTCAATTTTTCAATACTGAACAGATAATTCTTGATTTTGACAATCCTACTCAAAAGTTACAAGATTACTTAAATGTTAATGCTTTGAAGGATTGGATTGATAAAAATAAGTTTATAACGTGCTCTGTTCACTTTGATGTCGGTCTAACTGGTGATAAATTTGGAGTGGGAGTGTCTTATATTTCAGGAAGAAAATTGGTTTCAAGGTTTGATCAAACTACTGGTTATGAAACTCATCATGAAGAGTATGTTTACTCTGTTCTCCTCATGGCTGGTATATCTCCACTTGCTGGTAAGCAGATTCCATTCTGGAAAATTGTTACTTTTTTTGTTTGGCTAAGAGATGAACTAGGATTATCAATAGGTATTGTTAGCTCTGATCTTGGGCATAGTATGGCTGCTATGTTATTACAAACTTTTAAGCAAAATGGTTTTAATACTAGAAAATTAAGTCTTGATAAGACTGATGTCGGATATTTAACAATAAGAGAGTTATATGATGAGGAACGTATACTTCATCCCCACCATTCCTTGTTTCTTGATGAGTTATTTAATCTTGAGCACGATGAAAAGAATAGAAAAGTAGATCATCCAGAGACTGGATCGAAAGATGTCGCTGATGGTGTTGTAGGAAGTATATACAATTTTATAGATGCTAAAGAACTTGTTGATAGTTACTATGAACCGACATCAATTGATGAAAAAGAGGAGAGACATCTTATGAGAGAATTGGAAAGAAAAGCTAAAGAAGAAGAGATTGATAAGGATATTGACTTTGGCTTTAACAGGCATACACTTTAATATAGATTTGGTGGCTGATACCAATGTACAGAATCCTACCTTATGGTCTAACATTCCTACAGACCAACAGACTCAAACACGTCCTCCTTATGATGAATGCACTCTCATCATATATTAATAGTAATCGCCAGTTCTGTATGTTGTTCAGCCACCAAGTAAATAAGATAAGAAATAAAAATGTGTTTTGATGTTGGATATATAAAGCAAGAAAAAGATAATGTAGCTGATGTTATGTGCTCTATTCACGAAAAAAGTTTACAACTTAATGGATTTGGGGCTGAGCTTTATGGTGAGGCAAGGATTACGATACCCAATTATGACTTTCCTGTTGAGCTTGACCATGTTTATTATTGGACCTCTAATGAATTAATGTATGGAATATATCCCAGTCTTTTTCATGCTTATCGTAAACAATTCCTTATGAAGAAAGAAGTATTCTGGTTTGAGCACTTTACTGAATATCCTGGAATGCCTATGTTTATTTTTGTTCCTACAATTATTGAGGATGTTGTTTATTTTGACAATATTCAGGTAGCAGGTAGGGTAATGTATCTTTTCTCTCCGAAATCCTGGAGAGAATATCAGGAAGTGAAACCTATACATATTTTTGAAAATGAAATTATTGTAGAAACTGAGTGTAAATTATGATTAATATTGATAATATTTCTCCAACATATCGTCCTGATGTAAAAACTACTAATTGCCCTTTTTGTGAAGTTAAAGGGAAAACTCCAGATACTAAACATCATCTTTATCTTTATGAGAGTACAAATTCTTATTATTGTTTTCGGTGTAATAGTACTGGTAAATTAACAGATCTTTTATCAGAGGAAGCTAGAAGTCTATTTAGACCTCCTCTTCCTGAGATTCTTACATATTTTGATAGTTTTGATAAGGATATTTCTCCACGTAGTATTAATTTAGATGAAATATCAAGGCCTATTTTTGAGGGTAGTGATGCTTATAGATATCTCAGGGAGGTTAGGAATCTATCAGATATTGAAATTTCTTATTATGGATTTAGGATAGGTATAGATAAATATCGTGGACGTATTATTATTCCAGTTACAGATAGTAGGGGTAATTTTACATATTTTGTTTCTCGAGCATATTATGGTCAGGCTATAAGATATAAAAACCCTTCGATCAGGAAGGAAGACATTTTATTTAACTATGATAAATGTAAAACTGATCTGGTTATAATATGTGAGGGGGTTTTTTCTGCTATAGCCTCTGATAAGTTTTTGGGATTTACTGGAGAGTATGATTCTTCGGTTGCTATACTTGGGTCCCATCTCTCCTGGTATCAAGAGATGTTAATAGCTGGGAAATTCAGAAAAGCTATTGTTGCTCTGGATGGTGATAGAAAGCTTTCGGAATTTGAGGCTATTGAAAATAGATTGAGAAAACAAGGTCTATTAGTTTCATCAATCTATCTTCCAGACGGTAAAGATCCTGAAGAAAGAGGTAAGGAGGTATGGGTAAGAGAATTTAATAAGGCTGTGGGGAGAATGAATGGGGTTGTTGAAGATATCTGGGAACAGTATGTTAATAATTAAATAGAGAGGAAACATTCATGAAAGATCAAGATTCTGATACGGACGTTGTAGACAGTAAACCAAATTCAAAGCTTACTCTGGTTTTTGAATTTGAAAAGGAGAAATATGAGTTAGAGAAACCTTTAAGATTGAATTTATATGAGGAAGATATCTGGTATAAGAAAGTTCAATCTATGATGAAGGAGGAGTTGTTTAAGCGTGTCTCTGACTATGAGTTTATATATTTCTTTTCTCTTCCGTTGAAGCCAAAAATTAGAGTTAATAAAAATGTTACTTTTGATCTAGTAGAGGGTGGAAATGACTTGTGGCTTGTTAGTAAAGCTAAAGGCAAGATTAATAAAAGAGAAACAAAGAGGCTTATGAATTTATATAAATATCTTGAATATGCCTCTGATATAAAGATTTTTGCTAAATTAAAAATTACTGGTTATGATATAAGAGAATACATAATGTTCATAAAATTATGGGAGGATAAAAATGAAAACTGAAGTTGATGATAAAGCAGTTGTGACTTCTTTATCAATTCCGTCTAGTATTAAAGGTGAGGCTGTCAGGTTAGCCCGGAGTAATGGTAAATCTTTCAGTTCCTTTGTTACAGAATTGTTGATAAGAGAAATTAAATTAAATAACCAGCAACAAATAAGGAATGAGGAGAAAAGCGGAAATTTAGAAATAGGTGGTTAATTCTTAAATCTTAAGTTGGTGTAAGGTGTTTTTGTGTTCCTAATAGCATGGGAAGGGTGTGTTTATGGACATTAGTTTTGTAATGAGACTTGATGGCGAGGAGATTGAATTATCTCTCGAAGAGACTATAGAAATGGTTAGCTTTCTCTCTGCTTTGCTTGGTGTAAGTGAATATTCTCCATCCTTCCCTTATCCTGCTTGCTCAAATTCACCAATAATAGAATATTTAGTTGAAAATGCGTAGTTAATGTTGTTAGACGATGGAACCTTTTCTTTGTTTGTTACGTTTTAAATATGAGTAGAGAAGGAGAAATAAAATGAAGATTACTAGGCAGCAAGCAAGAAAGGTTCTTGAGAGCTCTTTTCCAGATTTTCGTGGTCGTAAGATAGAGCTTGTTTTGACAAACAAAGTCACCCTGAGGCATCTTAATGCTGATGGGGGAGTACAATTTGACTATTGTGCTGTTAGGTGGGATGGTAAGTCAGAGTCACTTGATGTCCCAGCTCCGTGGTTGCATAATCTTGAATATCAGGATGTTAATATTCCTGCTGGTTATGCTGTTGTTGAGAGACGATCTATTTGGAATAGGAACTCTGTTGTTATTTATTATAATCCTGGTATTGATAGTATTGATTCTGGTAAGTTAATCTCTGGAGGATTGAAAAATGTGTACTAGCAAAACTAATATCTCCTATTCTGGAACCCACCATACGACTGAGGTGGATATTGTGGATGATTCATGTTTTACATTCTCATTCGTCTACAATTCTGTGGATAACAAAATAAAATTTTATCTACTTGATACTGATAACGGACAGGAAGTAGGAGAGATTCTGTCATTTCCACAATTTGTGAAGATGGTGCAACAAGTAACACAACTTAAAGGAGAGAAATAATGTATAACGTAGATGCATTCGTAGAGATGGAGCTCCCTTATCATGAGGAGTTTCTTAAGGAGCTTCTGGCTGATTTCGGCTGGGAGTTTCAGGATGGAAAAATTCATCCTGTTCAGACGGGAAACTGTAGTGGGCACGATCCTGCTGCAGAGGGCACTATGCTTGTTGGTTGGTATGAAAATGCGGCATATAACTGTCCACATTGCTATCCAGGTTCCAATCCAGCATGTCTTGATTGGGATGCTGATAAGAATTATATCCGTCTGAGTGGTGTTCCTGAGAGTACGAAGTTCCAGCGAATGCTGGATTTGGCTCGTAAACACCACCAAGCCCTGTGGAACTATGCTTATAAGTCCTGGCTTGATCAAGAAGAGGATTTGTCACACTATAGGTAGGCGTGGACTCTAGTAAGCTAATAAAGGAGATTATAAAATGAATAATCAGTTTGTTGGTCAGCGGTTTTCACCCCAGCCCGATTCGATTTGGGGTGATATGGTTGTTTATTTGACAGATATTGTTGGGAAAAGAGATGACTGGTATGTTGGGGTAGATATATACGGGCGGAATTTTCTATCAGCAGAAGGAATTGAGCATGTTTTTTACCCTGAGGATATATTTACTTTAGAGGAATTAAAAAGTAGAGGTAAGCAATGAGTAAGGTATCAAAAGTCGTTGATAAAGCGGTAGAGAGCAATTTTAATCATGTTTCTTTATTTAAGAAAGATATTGATGAGTTAGTGAGCATTCAGAAGATGCAAGCTGATCTTAAAGCTAAGGAGGATAAGATTCGTAGCAAGATTATCGCTGATGCAAAGGTGCGATATGAAAAAGATGGTAAAGCTAATAACTATAGATCAAGCTACATCTATGAGGGTGATAGGACAAGTGGAATGATGGTTATTTTTCAGAGTAAATATTATCCTGTTACTAAAGATTTATTTGAGAGTCATCCAGATATAGTTAATGAAGTAAGATCTTTGAAGGTTAAAGATACTAGTGATCATGTCGTTGAGGAGCTGGTGACTCTTCTCGGGGAAGAGAAGTTTTTGAAGTATTTTAAAGTAGAAGTAAGTTATCAAGTCAGACCTGGTTTTGCTCAGTCTCAGTTTGAATTACCTGACGAGGTTAGAAATTTATTTGTTCAATATAACCCTAGTTTTAAAATGCTTGGAGAATAGTTATGGAAGAGAAATTTTGGATAAGTTCGAATGGTAAGTTTTATGATCTAAAAAAGTTAGGAATAAAGAATCATTATACTTTTTTCAATAAGCATCCTGAAGGGATCCAGGTCAGGAAATTTTGGGGATATAGTAAGCCATTTAGTGAGAAAGATAATATTATTGCAATAAAACATGGTTGGATAAGGGGATTGGAAATATATGATACCTTAAATCTTTCTTATCTTGGAGATTATCTTACAAAACGTCCAACTTCATATAAAGCTAAGGATGAGTTGTTTGACCATTTAGAAGGAATAGATAACGTTCAGGTTGATCTCATTCTTAACGATGGATCTCAGAAAGCTTATTATTTTTCATTGAAAGATTTCTTATCCTTGATAGAGACCAGACGATCTCATGATAAAGTAAATAAGATACTTCGTGAAAGTAATGATATGGAGAAATGAAATGAAAACTGAAACAATTGCATCTACCAATGCGCAACCTATTAAGTGGGAAATTCTAGCTTCAGATACGTCTGAAGGGCTGTCTATAACAATAATACAGAATGGAAAAGTTGATGGTCATGTTGTCTTTAATAACGATGGTTCTGTTTCGGTTGATTATCCTGGTTGTTTGATCTGTACTTTTGGACCTTCCTTTAAGCTTGAAACCCCAGAGATGCTGTTATGGGCTCTCTGGAAATGGACTGAGAGGGAAGGTAGGCGATCCAAAACTGCTGAAGTTATTAATAGAATGTATGAAGACATTGAATATCTTTATCATCATGAAGTGCAAAATGGTTAAAATATGACTAGAGAAGAGTTTGTTATCCAGATGACTGGATTAGTAGGAGAAGTAGTTAAGTGTATAGGGCAGGGATATCCCAGACCTGATGAATATTATATTCCCAAGAATCATAATTTAATTGAGATTAATAGGGATAGTATTGATTCTTTAAAAAGCGAATATATTCAGTCTATTGTTCCTAATTATTATTTGCAAATAGGTGATATAGTGAAATTGGTAGATGATTCCGGTACTGGTATTTCAGATGATCCGAGATCCAAGTTTTATCAAAATCAGCAATATAATATTCCTAATCCTATTAATCCTTCTGGCATTTATATTGTTTCGGATTTTGTTACTGATTATGTTGGTAATATTTATTGCATTATTAAACCATATGAATTTATTTCAGCTAATACAAATATATCTTTATCAAAGGTAGTTTATAGGAGTTCAATATATTTTACTTCTAATAATTTAGTACATTTTATTAGAATCAACTCATAATTATGGAGTAATAATATGAATTGGGTTATAGAAGGGAAATTAAAGAATGAAGAGGATTATCACCCGATTGTAAAATTTGATGACCTTGTTAAAGCATGGAGTGTTTTTTCCAATATGAAATCTTCATCTAAATCTATGGAATATAATCTTAGGCAGGAACTTCCTGGAGACGATGAGAGGATTAGTAAAGAATGACTCGTGATGAATATATTGCTGCATTGACACCAATAATTGGTGATAGGAGTGATGAGACATTTGGTACTTTTTATAATTTCAATGCAGTTCAGGAGTCTGCTAATATTGCTTATATTAAGCAAGAATATTTGAATACTTTTCTGATGACATCTCCAATACAGGTAGGATCAATTATACAGATTATTGGAGATATAAATAAGAAGTCAGAGGAATACAATAGTCTTTATATTGTTACTTCTTTTGTTGTTGATTATCGTGGTGCAATATATGCACGACTTAGTCCTTATCGTGATACTTTGCAGACTATTCCGATACAGTATAAGATGAGTTCTGTATATCATGTTAATAGTACTTTACCAGAATATATTATTAAGTTATGTTAAAAAATAAGTCAAACAAGAAAGGAGAATAATATGTTTGATAATATTGGTGATAGGTCTGACTGGAATGATAATACCGATATTAGGATAGGTAATACTAATGTTGTCTTGAAGGGGAGTACTCCAATAACTGTATTGAGAAAGGGTATTTTCCGTACTAAGATATTAGATATTAAATTATACCAGATACGTGATGGTGATCGTATTTGGGCAAATGGGGAATGGACACCTGAGGTCAAAGTTCCATTTTTTGCTTTTTCTAATAAAATAAAATTTAGATCTGAAGGTCCTGGAGCAATTTCCAGTTTTCTTATTGGTTTTGTTGGTACGATGCTTCTCGGTAGTGCTTTTGAGAATAGGAAGAAGTAATAGGTGGAGGCGAGAATGAATACATTGCCGTGGGTTAAGAAAATCCCAGAGGGGATTCATGTGTTTTTGACTAGGAATCGATATGGAGATACATATGAGTATCAGGTATACAAGTTATATGATGATGGTGATGGAGATAAATATTATGTTAATAGTTGTGATAATTATGTAGTAGGATCCATACGGGCAGATGATTATCTTATAATTGAGGAGTGATAAAAATGGAAGATCAAGTAAATAATAGTAAAAATAATAAGTATTTTTCTAAGACATACCTAACTATAGCTCTTGTAATTGTAGAGATCTTAATATTGTATGTATACTCTATTTTTCTAAAAAACCATAAAGATCCAGTTATTGTAAAGACTCCTCCTGGATTTGAAGAACGGGTAGGTTCTATTCCTACGTTTCTTAATTTTGATATAGTATCATTTGATACTGGACGTACTTGGTATATTAAAGATGGTGGAAAAATTCTTGGTAATGTCGAGGAAATGCGTCCGGGTACATTGAGCTATTTAAATTCGTTTGATTCTTTAAGGACTATACTGAGAAATACTACTGGTAATGTAATAGATTCTACTAACTATGAGGTTTTATCTTTGCTCACTAATTTGACTAAGTTGCCGGGTTTTAAAAATGTTAATCAGGTTTCAAACAAAAAATTCAATAAATAAAAAGACATTGGACTTAATTTTTTCTAGATATTCTAAATATAATGATTTAGATTCTGCAATAGCCAGGTTTGGGTTTGATCTTCTTAATAACCCGGATGAATTTGGACTTTCTCGTAAAGAGATGGAAAGAGCATTAAATTTTTGTAAAAAATTTCTTTCATCTAAGGACCTATTAATTATTTTGAATTAACTGGATGCTAGCATTCTCAGATCTAGAGAAGTCAGCTGGGGTTGAGCTAACATATGATATCATAAATAAATCATATGAGCTCTTTTTGCATCTAAAATCCGATCATGATGATTCAGTTTTTGAGGATTTTATAAAGACTTCTCTTCCAATTATTAGTTCGGTAATTAAGACAGTATCTATTAACAGGGGTATTTTATTAAAAGATTTTGATAATGATGAACTAAGACAACAATTGTTGGTGGACCTTATCTCTCTGATAAATTCTACAAACGTTTTTCCGTCATCAAATGCTTATTATGTTTATTTGAAAAAGAAATTTAGTGGGACCGTAAATGAATTTATAACAGATAATTTAAAAATGGGTATTGATTTAGATGACGAAAGTAATAATATTGCCGATGAAAGTACTGATGATGATATCTCTCCATATATCAGTGAGATATTAAGTATTTTAGAAAAATTCTTAGCTTTTTCAAAAAAGAATGAACGGGAAGCTATTTTGTATATAGCAAGGTCTATTCTTGATCCTGGGGTAAAGTCTTCCCCTTTTATTATTTTTCAAAAGTTTTCTATTAGAAGATCTTTTTATAATATTTTACTTAAAAGAGCTCATTTTCTACTTAAACTTTCCTATCTTGTCCAGCAGGAATATCTTACTTTGAGAGAGGTTTATAAATTTAGAGGGGATCACGTGAAAATAGATAAGTTGTATTTGAGCTTGATGTTGTTAGATAACTATAGATACCTTCCAGATCTGCTTTTTGTATTTGGAGATAAACTTCCATACCTTCTTAAGGTTCTTGGTGGTAAGTCTATCTCTCTTCCCGATGAAAATGAGATAAAAGATGTTTCCAGGAAGGTTGATATTTTTATGGCTGTTGAAGAAGATGGTTCGGAGGATAACATTAATTTTTTATCAAAGAAATATAGTATGTCAAAGAAGGATATATTGGATTTACATTTGTTTATTTCTAATAAGTTGAGGAATTTGATAAAAAAATGAAAATAGAAATTGATGATAAATTGCTGGAGAAGATAGTATCTTCTTCTGATGATGAAGTTCAGCAGGCCAGGATGCTGGTTGAAAGTATGTTAGACTCTAAAGCAAAAAGATTGTTTGCTTATTCAATAGCTGTTATGATTAAGAGGCTTGAGAGTCTGATTGAATTTTCTAATAAACTAAATGTTATTGAGACTAAGTTACTAGAAAGAAGTGCCAATAATTTGTCTGATAAGGAATTATTGGATTTTTATACTAGGTTAAATAATGAATATAGAGAACAACTTTCTATGTTGATCTCAGTTTTAGATATGGCAAAGGATGAAATCAATGCATAGGCGATCTACTTTACTTAATGAAAAAGAGCTGGTTAGAAAGCTTAAGAATTCTTTTAAAGAATTGCAGGTTTCTAACGAAAATTGGGAAGAGATTGTTAGGGATACATTTAGGTATATGAGAGAGTCATTAGCTGAGGGTAATTTTATAGCCTTAAAAAATTTTGGGAATTTTTCTTTAAGGAGACGTAAATCGTATACCAGGCCTTCTGGGATAGTGCCAGAGGGAGTGATACATGTTCCTGAAGAGATTCAGGTTATATTTACTCCAAGTGTTAATCTTCATGATGATTTACAGAAGTTATTAAAGGTAATTAAGGATGAGCGAATTACCGAAGATTAATGATATAGTTACTAAGATCGTATCAAAAGAAGATACTTCTAGCTTTGATTCAGATTTTCTTTTGCAGCTAAAGAGAAGTGTTGATTCTGTTACTGCTATTTATACTTTTAATCAGTTTAGAAGACTTGAGAGATTAATGGAGGTTATTGACTGGGGAGAATCTATTATTTACAATCCTGAAAGGTTAGCTAGCCTTCAGTCAAATTTTGAGGAAGTAAATAAGATTTTATACAATGCTCAGAATCAGTTATCTGAGATATTGAAATTTCTTGGTGATTTATCAGTAAGATTAGCCCCAGTACAGGGTGCTGACCAATTTAGATCCTACATATCCCAGGCCTTTATCAATGTAAATTCGGTCTCTAATAGGACCTTGAATATTAATCAACCTTCTATCTTGGATAGAGATTCTAGAGAAAAGATAAGGTTGTTGGCTTCAAAGTTTATTGATTTAATAAAGAGTGAAAAGAAACAAGAGGAGAATTTAAATGAGTATGGAAATCAGGAACCAAAAACTGGAAGCGATTGATGATTATTTTGATAGGATAAATAAGAAAATGGAGAATTTAATGAAAGATAAGACGTATGATAGGTATTGTCCAATATGTAGCAAACCAATTCGTGAGGGTGATGATGTGACAGTTATAGATGCTACAAATAGGATACTGGCTCATAAGGTTTGTTTAGAAAGCTTGAAAAAGGAAAATAAGACAGATAATAGGAAGCTTTTGATTGATTGAGTTATGATTAACTTAGATAATGTTACTTTACTTTGTGTTGATTGTATTCATCCTCAGCTAGCTCTAAAAGCCATAGATATAAGTACTAGAGGAATTAATTTTGGTAAGATTAAATTGATTACCGATGTTTCAAATCGTACAATTGGTTCATCTGTCAATATTAATAACTTCTTTGTTTATACTACAGGTTTGGTTACTGATATTAGGACTTACAGTAAATTTATTATAAACAATCTTATTAATTATGTTGATACTGATTATTGTTTAATAATTCAATATGATGGCTATATTCTTAATCCATCTGCCTGGGATTATAGATTTCTTGACTATGATTATATTGGTGCACCATGGTGGGATAGAGTAGTTGGAAATGGAGGATTTTCTTTACGTAGTAAGAAGTTTCTTGAGGCATCTTCCAAGCTTGGTATTAAAGATATTAACTCTGGTGAGGATGATGTTTTATGTAGGCAGTATAGAAGTGTTCTTGAGAATATGTCTATTAGGTTTGCTCCATATGAGCTAGCCAGTAAATTTTCTATTGAATATTGTGGACCAAATGGTTATAAGTGGAATGGCGAGTTTGGATTTCATGATTTCAGAACTGATATAAGTGCAGCTATTAAATAACTAACTTAAGAAATGACAAATTTTAGATTTATTGATCTTACTAAGAAACAACTACGTAAGTTGAAAGCTCTTAGTCCTATTCCAGTTTATTTGGAGTTTTTTGCTCCTGGTGAAGTTCTGATATCTATTTCTGATGAAACATCTCAAGAGATAAAAATTCATCCTGATTTTGGTGCCATTTTTAAGTTACCAGAAAATAACGGACCAGGTACTTTTTATTATACTGTTCCGCAATGTTTGACAGATGATTTTATTAAATTTTTATTGATGTATTATAAGGGATTTTTTAAAACTGATATTTATAAGTTATGTTTAAGACAATATTTTGAATACTGTGAGTGAAGATAATGGCATTTGGTCCCAATACATATGTTATGATAAATGATGGCTCAGTCCAGTTGTTAAGTTCTCTTGTTCCATTATCTGATATTTGTACTTATGGCTGGAATAGTGATAGTAGAATTATACCAGTTATAAATACTGTTGAAAATCCAGTATCTGTTTCTGAGTCTGTTATTATTACTATGTTTGATGATTATGAGATAGAATGTGATCCAAATCAACAGTTTCTTCTATATTCTGGTATTTATAAGTATGCTTATACTCTGATTCCAAATGATGTTCTTATGTCTGCTGTCGGAATGAATTCTAATGGATATCAGAAAAACCTTGCTCAATTGACTGTTGGAGTGTTTAAACCATATTCGGGGACCAGTCCTAATTATGTTGTTGAACCATTTCCTGGAAATATTGTTAACTCTATTAGGTTATTTTCTAACAAATCTCCTGTTACTATGTATTCATTGTATAACGAGATAACAAATAATTATGCTCTAGGAAATGGAGTTTTTGTTCATGTTTAATAATAATTGGATGAAGCTATGAGTAGTTTTTTATCTTTCTATATGATTTCGGGATCAGATAGGTTACAGTTTAAACAACCAATAATTGTTGAAGTTAGTCGCTCTTCTGATAGTGATATTTGGATAGCTGATTATCCGGAGTTAAATATCTATGGTGAGGGCGAAGATGAAAGTCAGGCAATAGAAGACTTTAAGCTTGCCCTTGAGGAATCTTATTTTGGTTTAAAAAAGGATAAAGAGAAGTTAGGCACAGAATTAAAGCAGAAATGGGATGTTTTTCAACAAATCATTCAGGAAAAATAATATTTATCAAAAATAAATATGGAGGATAACTATGAGTGATAAATTTGATCTTCAACCATTATCTGATCGTTTAATAATAAAGCCTATAGAATATGAAGAAAAGACAAAAGGTGGACTGTTTATTCCAGATGTAGCTAAGGAACGTCCTCAGCAGGGTATGGTGGTTGCTGCTGGTCCTGGGAGACTGAATGATGAAGGAAAAGAAATTCCAATGAGAGTAAAAGTAGGTGATAAGGTTCTTTATGGGAAATATACTGGAACTCAGATTACTTATGATGATGTTGAATATATAATTATGAAAGAAACTGAAATTCTGGCTATAATCAATAGGTAAACTAACTGTTGAATATTTTATTATATTTTTTGCTAAAAACTACTTGACAAATATATATTTTTGTATATAATATAAGTATGTATAAAATTGGTCAGTTTTCAAAGCTTACAGGCATATCAATACCAACTTTAAGAGTATGGGATAAAAAAGAAATATTAAAACCAGAATTTAAAACGCCACATGGAGAAAGAAGATATAGTGATGCTCAACTACAGAGTATACTTCAGAAGAAATCAGATATATCACGTATTAATATAGGTTATGCAAGAGTAAGTTCAAAGAAGCAAGAAAATGATTTAAAAAGACAGATTGATCTATTAGAGCTGTTTTTAACAAAACAAGGTAAACCTTTTAAAATAATCTCTGATATAGGAAGCGGTATAAATTACTCAAAAGCAGGGTTAAAAGAATTAATAAAGTTAATATCATTAAACCAAATAGATAAAATTTATGTTCTGTATAAAGACAGGCTTGTTAGATTTGGCTTTGAACTTATAGAAGAATTTGCAAAACTTCACAGTACAAATATTGAAATAGTTAATCAAACAGAGGATAAAACTGACGAGGAAGAGTTAGTAGAAGATATTTTAAATATAATTCACGTTTTTTCTTGTAAGCTGAATGGTAAGAAAAGCCATATAAACAAGAGAGTGGCTGAAAGGTTATTAAATGAGAACTACTCTGAAAAAACAGGACATTAACTCTAACGAAGAGCTAAGAACTCTATCTATAAGAATAAACTCAACCAAACTAAACAAAAAAATTCTATCTTTAGTTTATTCCTACCGTCACTTTGAAAATATCCTACTTATCCTTATAAAGCAAAACTATGAGCTCTATATTCAAGGAAAAGACATAAACGATTTTAAATATCTTACTAATAAACAGACATTAAGAAATGCTCTTTTAGACTATAAAACTAAAAATTCAAAGGATTCAAACTACTTAAATGAAAAATATAAAGACAGCGAACTATGGCAAAGTCTTAAAAAAACAGCTAAGACTATAAAACAACACAACTTTGTATACATAATAGACAGAGTAAAATCAAATTATAAAACATATTTTACTAATATGCAGATGTGGCATGAAAACCTAAGCTTATTTACAGGAATGCCTAAACCACCAAGACCTAAAAAGCTTTCTAAGCTAACTAACTATGCGATTGACATAGACAGATATACAGCTTTGTCTTTTGTTAAGCTAGAGAATAAAAACCTTATAGGCGTAAATTTATCAAACAAGATGTTTTATATAAACTGCAATTCTACGCAAGTTAAAAAATTGACAGACCTGGATAAGCTCTACTCTGCAAAGATTGTTTACGACAATGGCTTATTGTATTTAAATATTTCCTATCTTAAAAAGACAACTAATTTTATACCACTTGTAGTTAAAGAGTCAGGTATTGATATTGGTATAGACAACCTTGCAGCTGTTTTTGTGAATGATAAAACAACACCTTCTCTTATAATAGATGGCAAACCATTTAAACATTATAATGCAAAATTCAACAGGCTATTATCAAAACTCAATGAATCAAAATCTCAAGAGGTGTTAGAGTGGAGAACTTCTAAAACAGGTATAAAATATCCTGTAAAATATACTCAAAGAGGCAAAGACATAAATAAATTCATATCGTTCTTGTACTCCAAAAGAAACAGATATTTTTATGATCAATTCCATAAAGTCTCAAAGCGTATTGTAGAATATCTGCACTTTAACAACGTAACAGATCTTTACTTATCTAAAAACCTTGCAGAACTTAAAAATAATGGTAAATGCAAATTAAGCAAATTAGTAAAGCAGGGTTTTATACAAATACCCTTTATAAGGTTTTTAAAAAACATTGAATATAAAGCTCAAGAGCTAGGTATAAATATTCACTGGATAGATGAATCCTATTCTTCTAAATCAAGCTGTGTATCAGATGATATAATTAGCATACAGCTGAATAAGCCAAAATCAACTAATGCTTTCAATGGAAAGCGTGTTGAAAGGGGATTGTTTTTAGATACCTTACTAAACAAAGTATTCAATGCTGACATTAACGGTGCAGTAAATCATATTAAGATTGGAGTTGCAAAAAGCTTTGAGTGGCTAAAAAACAGCTTGTTTAAGCTGTGCAATCCAATAAAAATAAGAAGTGACTACGAATTCTGTAGGTTTTTAAAGAGCTTGCAGGATAGTGTGTCAGGTAAGTCTGTGCTATGTACAAATCAAAGCATAGAGGCGTCGGTGTCTACTGTATGAGTAAGCTTTTAACAGAAAATGGTAGACGTAAGTCGACGGCAATACTATGAAATTTAGTAAGACTCTTCCCTTTTACGGCCATAACATATCTCTTAATCGTCGAATTGGTGATGAGATAGGTATGACAGCTGTTATAAGATACTATATTGATCACTTTAATCTTCCTGTATATTATAAAGATAATAATAGGTATATATCTGCTAGAAGGATATTTCCTGATGGGCTTGTTAACTTTCTTGAACTTTATGAGAAGATTCCTGAATCTCAGTTTCTCCAGGAATATTGTATATGGATTTTTACTCCATTTCTTAGAGAGATTGGGATATATTCTTCAAGCAGATATAAAATGAAGGGGAATCCTTCTATTGATGTGTTGATGGTACCACTATTTAAACCAGGATATAATCCTTACCGTGAGTGGGATGTTAATTTTACTATAAAAGCTTATAATGCTATAAGGGAAAAGGTATCGAATATGAAAATAGTTGTTGATGCTAATAAGCTTACTTATGAGTTGATGCAGCTTCCTGGTTTAGTTGTAAGGAATTCCCCTTATGAGATTTTTGATCTGGTATGTGATTCGAAAGTATTTATTGGTGGGGATTCTGGGTTCTCCCATTTTGCTGGTTCTGTTGGTCACAATAAAATGATTTTATTATATGGTGATCATAGTAAGTACGGGTCATTTGATGGATGGTATAGGCAGAGAGAGCAGATGGCTGATGAGTTAGAGGATGATAGATTATTGAAGGCTAAATTGGTATTTGATACTAGACCGTGTTGCTCATTAGACAATTTTACTGAACTTGAGTTAATAAACAATAAAGTTGATATTGATTTATTGAAAAATACTATAATTAACTATTTGGAGGTATAATATGGGAACAACTGTGGATGAATTCGATACTGCCCCTGCTCTGTTTCTTGCTGATAAAAGTAGGGAGTCTGCTAAGTTTATTAATATCAAATATGAAAGGACTTTTGATCTTGATAAATTGAGGATAATCGGTTTAAAAGACAATTATTTATTTGTCAGGACTATTGATGTATTTGAGTTTAATAAAGTTACGGCTACGGTAGAAAACAGAATTAGGGTTGGCTTAAAAGATAATATTTCTGCAGAGATAGTTGGTACAAAGGTTTCTTCTGTCTGTGATGCTGGGTTTAGAGGATGTATTGAGTTTAAGATATTATTAACCAAATATGGTGTAGAATTAGCAAAGAAAGCTCTTGTTAATAGGTTTACAAAATCTGTGGGTAAAAGAGAATCTGAAAGCTTAAGAATGTTATTAAGTTCTATAAATCAGTCGTTTCAGTTGTATCTCCACCCGTGTGATAATAATTATTATATTGATAATAATGCTGGAATGATAGCTCCTAATTATGTGTTCTTTTATGATAATCGAGATCTGTCTAAAAAAGCAAGCATTTTTAAAAAATTGAGATTATTCAGTCTTACTAACAAATAGATATAATTCTTGTTTTTAACGGTTTAATGTTTGTATTATAAGGCTTTAATTAATCTATTGACAAATATAGTTGTTTGCGATTTTGAATGTAGGTTTTGTGGTACCAATCTTCATGCTGATGTGAATGCAGCTAGAAATCACCTTGCAAGAAGTTCTTGCGGGGTTATTAACGTTTACAAAAGCAAGAAGGTTGTTCTTCATATTCTGGTGAGTAGATTTTTATCTATCCTATCAGATATGGAGCATAAATTTGGAATGCCTCATAGTAAGGCTAAGGGCTTACTGTCAGGGAATCTTTATTTTAAGGAAGCTCTGGCACAGTCCGAAGGGTTTTTGTAGATTGTTGTGTGTTTATATTTGTCTATAAAAATTCATACTATTAGTCGGTTTTTTTAGACTTATTATACCTATTTTGAAAGGAATTGGTTATGGATATTAAAAATTTACTTAAAACTCTTCCCGCTGATGAAATAGTTGATTCATTAACAAATGAGGATCATACTGATCATTTTTTGAATAGCTATGGAAGGGAAACTCAAGGTTTTTATTCTACAGATGTTGATAATGATAATCTAGAGGGTGATGATAATACTGACGGTGAAGAGGATACTATTGATCCCGAGGTTGAAAATAGCCTTTCAGAAATAAAAGATGCTATTTCTAGATATGTTGATTCCCATCCAGATTGTGATTTGAAAGACTTTATTAAGATGGTGCATGATGCTGTAGATGAAGTGGAAGAGCATTATGAGGATGATGGTGAAGAAGAATATGATAGTGATGAAGAATACGGAACCGAAGAAAAATGATAATGGGAAGCTAATAGATAATATAGTTACTATTAGTAAAAGTGAAGATGAAACCGGTTACATTGTTACTTTTCTCATTTATTATCCAAGCTCTACCTGGTTATATAAGGTTGATTTTATTTCAGAGTACAACTATAACATGTGGTTAAAGAATAGATATTTGCAAGAGAATTTTGGTAGAAAATCAGCTTATATAAAAGCTCATGCTTTTGAAGCTCATAAGGTTGATGATTTTGAGAGAGATGAGTCTAAAATTCAATCAGATCTGATGATGTTTTTGATGGATGCACTTTTAAGTTAGTATGATATTAACATTTGTATTGAAAAATTGGAAGTTAATAAGTATCGGTGCTATAGTATTTATAATTTTGGTTTATACTGACTATAGGAATATTAAGACAATAGAAGATTTGAAAGTAAGGTTACAATCTCAGCAACAGGTTTATAATCAAAATCAAAAGGCTTATCAAGAAGAGATTAATGAAAAAGCTGATAGTATTCAGATATTAACAAGTAGAGTTTTTGATTTGAATGCGGAAAATTCTGATTTGAGAAAGCAGTATAATGTTTACAAGCAGCAAGTTACTATTTTGATAGATAGTGTGAATTCAACAGGAAAAGCATTAGCTGGTCTTCTTACTGATTCTTCAGGAAATAAAATTGCTAGAGTTTCTTTTAGTGGAAATAAAAATATTTTTGAGTATTCTGGATATACAGACTATTATTTTCCCCCATCCACTTTGGGATCTGATTATAACATATCGATATCAACCAGACCATTTGATATTTATAATAAGCTCTATTACGATTTTAATGATAAAACTATTAAGATAAATACGACTACTGATGCTTCTGGTATTAAGTTTTTGGTTAATAATGCAATAGATTCTTCAATATATACTGGTCTTGTTCAGACTATAGTAAAAACGAAAACAGAGAGGATTTATTCTACTCCTCCTATAGGATTATTATTTAAAGCCAATCTTGGTCTTGGGTATGGTAATGTTAAGCTAACTAATGGTCAGTTCAATGTTATGATTGATGCTGATGTGGTTGGATACTATAAGCATATAAATATAGATTGGCATCCTTTCCAGCAGTATATATCTGCTGGAGTATTTTATAATTTTGATATTGGACATTTTGTAAAATCTGTGTTTTAATAATATGTATAGAAGAAGATTGTTAGACTTAATATCTAATGCCTCTAATAATCCTGGATCGATGACTATTGATGATCTAATAAATAAGATACTCAGTCTCGACGGTAATGTGAAGGTTAGTATTAAGATTAAGAAATCTACTAAGGAAGATGATGAGGATGAAAGTATTATAGAGAAAGAAGAAGACCAGCATCCTCTTATTTATTTGGTAAGGCATGGTGCTACTACAGACGTTGATAATAATGTACATGGTTGGTTAAATATTCCTTTGAGTGGAAAGGGTAAGGCAGAGGCTCAGGAAGTTGGTGAGAAACTTGCTAGTAATGATATTCATATCGATAGAATATATTCTTCAGATATGAAGCGTACTGAAGAGACGGCCAGGATAATAGGTAGTTATCTTGGAATAGATAAAATTATTCCAGTCTTTGATCTTAGGTCCTGGAATTCTGGAGTTTACGAAGGTAAGCCAGTAAAGCAGAGTTTACCAGAGTTGCATAAGTATGTTGAGAATCCTAATGAAAAAATTCCTGATGGAGAAAGTTTTAATGATTTTAGATACAGATTTCTTTCATATTTATCTGATATGATCTGGAGGGCTAAAAAGAATAATGAAGTATATATGCTGGTAGCTCACTATAGAAATCTAAAGATAACTAAGGCATGGATTGCCCAGGGAGCTGAGAATTCTTTTGATATTGATACTAAGGATTTTCTTGAGTATGACCCAGATATAAGTCCTACATCGGTTTTTGTTTTGTTTGAAGATGAGGATGGTGATCTTCATATGGAAGAGCTTCTTCCTAAAGAAGAAGAAGTTAAGTAATTACTTTTTATTTAATTTTTACTGAGTTTGAATTTTGTGTGCACACATTTAAAAACAAATATGGAGTAAATGTAAAATGTTCTATTTAAGGGTAAATCAGAGTGCAGTTACCAGTACTGTACAGAGTAAGATAGCTGGTCTTAAAGATTCTTCAATAAAGTTGGTAGGGATGCCTTTTGGTCCTTCTATAGTAGAGGGAACAAATGATTCTGCTGTTGCTAAAGCATTTGTAGCTTTGCAGAGTCAACTGGCTGATGGTAATATGGTAGATGCTTTTGGTAGCTTTGGTGGTCAGCATCTTCATCAGAAGAGTCTGCCAGTTAATGGAACGTATACCACTTATTTTCAGTGAGTATTTGGTTTATAGTTTTTAGGCTAAATGTCTAGCTCGGACATTTAGTGCTTGCCTCCAACTGGCACCATGGTGATAACGGTAAGCTATGGTGCCAGCGAATTTTAATGTTATAGGAGATTCTTATGTTTACATTTGATATAAAAATGACTACAGTTTCAGATCAGAATATAAAGAGTTGCCAGAATATTGCTGCTACTTCTTCTCTGAATCTGAAGGTAGTTGGTACTCCATTTGGTCCTTATCAGGTTAGAAGTACCACGCCTACCAATGATAGTAATTATGGTAATGCTGTAGCATTATTACATGGTCTTATAAATAAAGGATCTGATACTCATAGTGCTATAATTGTTGGAAATATTGTTAATTCAGCATTGCAGATCTCTTTTTCCCCATCTAGCATTACACCAGTAAATAACTGGTGGTTTCCTGCAATAACATAAAATAGGATAAGAAGTATGAAATCTGTAAATAAACACGAGGTTAGATCTTATATTAGAGATCTTATCGGTAAGAATAAATCAGAAGATGAAATAGTGTCAGAGATAACTAAAATGTTTGGTCTTTCACCATATGAAGCACATCAGGAGTATGCCCACGTTACTAAATATGAGTCAGTTAAGAGATATGAATCAATTAAAAATATACTGTTGAAGTATGCAAGTGGGAAGATAGATATTGATGAGACTGTTGATATAATAATGTCTGAACAATTTGGTAATCAGGATGAGTATCCTCAAAATTTTGCTACTAAGTATGGTCATAAGACAGATGCTTATATGAATTCTGAGGAAGTTCCTGATATTGATAATTCCTCTGTTACTCCTGGAGAATTTCATAAGTGGCTTAGTAAAATGTTGAAGGGACGTAAGGGTGGAAGATTACGAAAGACTGAGGATGTAAATGATACTAATTATGATTCGATGTGGAATAATCTTACTCCATCTGAGAAGAAAGCTATGATTACCGGAGTATTGATGAAGAAGAAAGAGTTAGCTAAGGGAGCTGAACCTAATACGGTTGCTAGTAAATATTCTCAATATTCCTGGAGTGGTATCCCTCAGGATATTCGTAAGGAGATAGTTGGTGAATCTGAAGAAAATGAAGATGCTTATCAATCGCCATTTGAGCTTCCTGGTGGTTACGATAACCCAGAAGATTATGGAGCAGAGACTCCAGGAGAAGAGGGAGCAGCCAGGGCTCTTGGTAATAAGTCTGGTGATTTGAAAGTTGGTGACTATGTTAATACTCCAGATGGCTCTGGTATTGTTAGTTATATAGATTCAGAAACAGATAAAGTTATTGTTGAGTTATCTGATGGTACTAAGAAAGCTTATGATAGGAGTGTGGTTGGTTGATGGAGTTAGTTATAATTTCATCTATAGAAAGTGAGCTTGTAATAGATTCCAGTATAACTCAAGAGCTTGTTATAAATTCATCAATTAGTGAATAATGCCTATAGTTTATACAGATCCTTTTATAGTCGGATCAACAATAATCTGTTCAATAAGTATTTACCAGAATGGGCTTTTATATGATCCTTCAACTTCTGTTACAATTTCAATAATTGATCCTACTGGGACTCCAGTTGTTAGTAATCAAGTAATGATTAGAGATTCCGTTGGAGTTTATCACTATAATTTTCAGACTACTGGAATTATAGTTTTTGGAGTGTATACTGTGATCTACACTGCTACTGATGGATCAATGGTCTCTATTCAGAATGATAATTTTAAGCTATTAAATGTTAATAGTTTTATTGGTTCTAATATAAATCTTTAGCTCAGGCCAGTTGGGCGATTTGACACAAGGACTCTTAGTCGTCCAACTGGTTAATTTTAGTGAGATGATAGATATAGATAATATAGTATACGACATACTGAGTGAGAAGTTAATCAAGCTCCCAGATTCTATTGAGAAAACTATTGTAGTAGATATAGATGGTGTTGTATATGAAATATTGAAAGAGAATTTGATCAAGCTTCCAAATTCCCTTATTGAGAAGATATCCAGCTGGATTTGGGAATCTTTATTAAGAGAAAGTTATTATAAGTCTGTTGATTATCTTAAAGACCACAGGGATCTTGCTACTAATATTAACTATACTAAAATGTTTGATTTCTACAATAAGCAGTTTAGAAAGATAGGATCCAGACCAGATGAGCCAAGAGATTTTTTTATTAAGAAGACGTTTATGTTTGATGCAGAGGATGTTCCCGATGATTATGCTGGTAAGATAGAAACTCCTAGAAAGATACAGGTTGTTTTAGATACTAGATATCTAACAAAGATGGGAGGTACGTATCCTGGTAATCCGATAAAGATTATAATGAGATTTGACAGGGATAGGATTCTTGGTTTATATGATGATATATCAAATGGTTATTCAGGTGAGGATAAAGTATTATCTTCATTAAGAAGTTATTATGGTGAGTTGAGAGAAGTTCTTGAGCATGAGTTTACCCACGTTATGCAAATTCTTAATCCTAAGCTTTTTAAGAAGGAGTGGGATAAGACAGTTGATATGTTTGGAGAAATAGAGCAAAAAGCATATGCTAGAGATCTTTATAATGAAATAATAAAGTATATTGATACAAATAGTAGAGGAAGACTATCTTCTGATGATTTTTATAGAATAGTTAATGGTTATCTACTCTATGATACCAATCCGGTGAAATGGATTGTTAGGCTAAGAGACAGGGATGAGTCTTCTTTTAAAAAGATTGTAAAATCTTTGTATAAGGAACTTGATAAGGAAGGACTGATATATGATATCTAATATATCTTTTAAAGAGTTAGTAGAAAGATATGGACTTGAGAGAGCCACTGAAATTTTTAGGGAAGGGGAAGAACTATCAAGACGGCTTATTGATATGTTTGTTACTACTGGCAAGGTCGATATGGATACTCTTAAGAAGATAGCCGATATAGATCCAACAGGCAATAAGAAATATGTTCCATGGCTTGTTAAGATGTATATTAAGGACAAAGAAAGTTTTGATTTTGATCATCTTATTAGCATAATTCCTGAATTTGATGCCCTGGTAAAGAGTGGTTATATTGAATCACAGGATAGGGATATAAACAGGTTTGGGTCGATACAAGAGCTTATTGATATTGTTAATGATGCTAATAATAGGAAATCAGCATCTGTAAGTTCTTTGTCAAAAGATTTTGAAGTAGTAAGAGATGATGAAGATTTTCTTGTAGTTGTTCCTCATTCCCATGAAGCTTCTAGAAAGCTTGGGCTTAAGTATTTTTCAAACTTTGATAGGGATGATGTTAAGGATGATGAGAGGAATAATTGTACCTGGTGTACAACTTACAAAACCTCTGCTCATTGGAATAATTATTATAATAAACAGATACTTACTCTTTATTATATCTTGGCCAGAAATCCTGATATTGCTAAAAAATTAAAAGCCAGGGTGTCTCCATATGCTGATAAAATGGCTGTTGTTGTCTATACAGATGGAAGGTTCGAGTTGTGGGATGGGGATTACCCAAAGAACAAAAGAATGAATAGTGAACAGGTGAAGGCTTATATGGATATTACTGGCTACTCTAATCTTATGGTGGGGGATACCGTTGAAGTTCCTGGTGGTAAGAAAGGTGTTGTTGACGAGATAGATTCTGAAAACTATACTGCTACTGTTAAGTTTAGAAACGGTAAAGTAGAGGTTTTCAATGTTAATGATTTAAAAAAGATATCTAAATAAAAACAGTGGAGCTATATATGAAGAATATCTTATTAAAGCTGAAAAACTTTATGTTATGGGTATATTCAAAGGAGCCAGCATTTCTACTTGAGAACGGGTGGTTTAATGAATCTCTTGCTGGATTTGTTGGTGGTCTATTCTTTATGTTAATATTTGGTGGATCACTGTTGTGGACATTTATAGTATTTAATATCATTAGCGTTTTGTATGAGACAGTTATTGATCCAAACGGCTGGGATATAGAAGATGTATTGATGAGAGTTCCAGCATTGGTTTTAGCTATGACTTTATGGAAATTATTATAGGATAAAAAATGAAAAAGATTAGAGAGCTATTGAAGAGTGGTCTATCTTCTGACCAGATTGTTAAGAAAATCCTTGAGGGGGAAGAGACTGAGCCGGATGTTGCTCCTCCTCCTACAAAGACGGAGCCAGATGAACCTGAAAAGTCTCCTAGTAAAAAAACTAAACCAAATCCATTTCGTAAGCCAGGTATCGAGCCAGGTACTGAACCACAGCCGAAAGCCCTTCCAGTAAAGTATCCTACACATATTAAGGCCAGGATGCATCCGAAGGTTCAGAAGGATATAGATACTGGTAATAATCCCTATTCAAAGCTGGGATTGGCCAGTGATGAGTTTTTAGCTGATATTTCTTCAAAACATTTTGCTGATATAGTAGAGGCTATTGAGAAATATTCTGGTATAGATGTTAAATCAGTGGCAGATATTGCTCCAGCTTTGCAGATTATAGTTAGTAATATTGAAGATATAGAATCAAATTATAGGGATATTCTCGAAGCAGTAGCTGTTGACCTTGTGAAAAAGCATTTTGGTATTGAAGATGATGAGGTAGAATTTGATGCAAAGATTAGTAGTCATGTAGATCTTGGTGATGTTAAATTAAAAGGTACTGATCTCAATAAGCTTTCTAAAGATATTGAGCATTTTGATACTACCCTTGAAATGGCAAAACGTAAGTTTGTTAACGGATTGATTCAGGGGGCGGCTATAAATAGCCTGAATATGTATCATCTTGTTAAGGAAGACTTAGATAAGATAGATCCTGATTTATTGGATATGTACGGATTGCTTTCAGCACTGGCTGAATTTGGTTACTGGGTAGTTCCTGATCTTGAAGCTATTGGTGGTGCTCCTGGTGATAGTCATTCTGGTGGAAAGTCTAGAATTGATCTTAGTGGTGATAAACCAAAGATAATAGCTGTTGGTAAAAACTTTCCGATACTTGTTCAAGAGTTAGTAAAAGGCGTTATGGAATTACTATCTACTCACGGACTACCAAAAGATCCTAATGTCAGGAAGAAAGTTTTGAATGATGTTGACTCACTCGCTGGTGAATTCTGGGATATAAGGTTTGGTCCTAAGATATGGAAAAAGATTTTATCTTCTCTTGAGGGTGAATATAACCCCAGAGCTGTTAGTTTATTTTATACTGAGCTAGTCCAGCTTGAGCCATATGAGTTTAAGGATCTTATGAGAAGACTTTTGGATAATAAGCCAGATGCAATAAAGAAGATTAATGATATGTACAATAAGGCTCTTGATGATTTGAAGGAAGAATCATTTAAGCTTTTCGATCCTATTCTAAAAAGATTATTAAGTTAATAGGAGATTTGATAAATGCAATATCTTGATCCTGCAATGAATTTTTCAGTTGTTACTGTATCCCAGGGATATGGTAATACTGATACTGTTATAGCTCTTGGAACAGGTCAGGGGGCTATGTTATTAAATCCTGCTGTTGTTGGAGCTTATAACGGTGTATGGTATAACTCAACTGACTATCCAGATATAATTTCTGATCCTTATAAAGAGATAATAAGGGTAGTTGCTATAAATGGTGATTCAATAACTATTTTGAGGGGTCAAGAGAATAGTGGGGTATTTTACCACAATACTTCTGGTAAAGTTTATCAAATTGCATTTGGTATAACAGCTAAGTTTAGAAATGATATTGAATCAGCTCTTGAGTCTCTGTCAAGTGCAAACTCCTCTTTTTTAAGTGGTTTTATACAGGTTACTAATAGTTCTACTTTAACTTCAGGTACAAATACTACTTACACATTCCCTCCATTTCCAGTTAGCTTCTTAGAAGTTAAGATCTATGTTGATGCCTTTCCTGGTACTACAGGTTCTGGATATCAGCTTGGTATTTCTTATAGTTCAGCAAACCAGACTATTGAGGTTATTAAGAAATCTATTTTTGGTAGTTCTGTTGTTGAGAGTTATAACAAGTATTCAAGCGGAACATCTGGTCTTCAAGTTACTACTATTGATCAGAACCCTACAGCCTCAGGAAGCGGAATTATAGAAGTTACTTTGTTATTTTCTAATCCCTCACCCTCTTCTACTCTTACCTTTTATGCTGCTCAGTATACTCCTGTCAATGTTACTCAACAGTTTAATACCAACGCTATAATGCGGTGGTATAGATGAGATTCATAATTAAACTAATAAATTAATAAACTAATTAAATAATCAACTTATGATACTAGAGAGGATTATTTGGATTATGGAACCGTGGCGCACCATAATAGAAGTATTATTAACAGCAATGATTGGTCTCAATGTTCTTATAATTAAGGGATTGTTTACTCGTGTTGGAAATGTTGAAGAGAGTTTCCAAGATCATATTTTTACACAAAATGAAGATCTTAGTAATATTAATGATAAACTGAAGTCTGTTCGTGATAATTATATTGATAGATTTGCTGAGGTTAATGCTAATGTGTCTGCAGTAAAAGAAGAGTTGCTTAAAGAGCTTAGTGAAATAAAAGTAGCTATAGCTAAGTTACAGACATTCAATGAGACTATTAAGAAGAATTAATAGGAATTCTCTGTCAGTGTTTCCAAGGCCAATTCCCCTTGTCTATTCTTCTTCAGGGCGTTTAGTTAAAAATTGGTCATATTTTGACCCTTTTATAAGCTATAACAAAGTCATTTTTACTCTTTAAAGTTACTTTAGATATTTAAACAACCTTAAAATAAATAGGTATATATTATGAATTATTCAGACTTAATAGTCACTCTTATCCAGCTGGCAATCTTTTCTGTTTTTGTAACATCTCTAATAGAGGTTATAAAGAGTATATCAGCTATAGGATTCTTTAATATGATAAAAGAGTTCTTTGCTACTCTTATGTCTAATAAGCCTATGTCATCTGAGAGTTTCCCTGTATTAAATTATGTTATATCATTACTCTTTTGCTGGGCTTTTAATACTACCATCATGGCTCATATTCTTAGTAATTATGGTGGATTCCAATCTACGTTATCACATAGTCAACAACTATTTTCAAAGTGGTTAGACTATCTTAGTACTGCAGCTGTGATATATAAGGGTAGTGATATTATGTTTAAGAAGTTTATAAATGTAATAGAGGAGAGTAAAGACCTTAAGAGTGCAATTGAATCAACAGAACCCCCTGTTAGTAAGTAATACTATTAAGGTGGTTATTAAGATTTGTATTAGTCGTTGTTATGGTTATAATAATAATTTACAGGCTTCCAGCCAGAAAGCCCCTTACTTTAGTGGGGGAAGGAAAAACATCAATACTATTTTAGACAGAGACCATGGATAATTTATTTTTAAGAAATCTATTTAAATTTAACTTCTCTAATCCCCAACAACCCCCATCATCTACTGAAATGGAGGATGAGGATGTTGCTGGGTCCATGACATATAGTACGATAATGAATCGTAATTATCTCCAGTTTCTTGGAGATTTTACTGCTGTTACTAATAGGAGAAGAGAAGTATATAAGGATGTAGAATTATTAGATGAAGATGAGATAATATCCCAGG
>Ga0078972_1002525_pt1 | contig 59955 bp, 43 predicted proteins | sample YelNatPaOPGAMG01_FD_67568 | JGI IMG/M metagenome (GOLD analysis project Ga0078972, IMG submission 67568) | Hot spring thermophilic microbial communities from Obsidian Pool, Yellowstone National Park, USA - OP-RAMG-01 (SPADES assembly) (version 2) | ecosystem: Environmental > Aquatic > Thermal...
AGATTGAAATATACAGCAGCATGGGACAATTGCTCGACGTTATTTCTGGGGAAAAAGTTGCTACCGACATTGTCCGTCTGAAGTTGGATTATCCCGGACAGGTATTCATCTTGAAACTACACACCGACAATGGAGTAATCAATCAGATGATTCTTAAAAAATAATTAACCATGAAGGGGGAGGCCCGTCCTCCTCCTTTTTACCAAAAACAATACTATGAAGCGTATTGATTTAGTGATGCCCCCCAGAAAATATTCTGAGGCAAAATATAGATGCAAAAGAGAAAAAAGGGTCGTTGTATAACGATCCTTTTTCTTATTTTTACTGAAAGAAAACATATGTCGTCCAGACTTATTTTGCTGTTAGTTATCATTTTGCATTTTGAATTCCTGGTGGCTCAGGTGAACTATCCCGGTCGTCCCATTGGTCGTGATCACAATCTGCCGGTGAGTTTTGTAAAGATTGAACGGTCGCAATCCGAACCAGCGTCAAATGAATCATCCGATAAGTACAAGACCTATCGGTTTGCCGAGGTAGTGAGGGTCGACATTAGCCCGGAGAAGGACGGTTCGTGGCATCAGATATCATCATCACTTCGGGTATGGATATTAGGCATATGTTCACCCGGTTGCAGTTCTATCGGCCTAACCTTTTCGCATTACCGGCTTATGCCCGGTGTAAAAGTTTTTGTATATCCCTATCACAGTTCCAACTACTTAGGGGCATTCACTTTCAGAAACAATGGCCGATATGGGATTCTACCCGTAAGTCCTCTACCAGACGATTCGATAATAATAGAGATGCAGGTACCGTCGTATGCCGAAATTTATGGTAACTTGCGATTGGGCATGGTGGGTTTGGGTTACCCCATATCCCGCCGATATCAATATCCAACAGGCGACAGCACCCTATCAGCCGATTGTAATGTAGATGTAACCTGTTATCTTAACCGGGAATTGCAAACGCAGAAGCATGCGGTATGTAAAATTATATACGAAAATTCGGGTTTATGCACAGGCACACTGGTAAACAACACTGCATGGAACGGTCGTCCGCTGATACTCACCTCTGCACATTGCATTAAAAATGAGTCGGCTGCTCAATCGGCTATATTTTATTTCGATTATGAAAGAGAAATGTGCGATGGAAAAATAAAACCCCTGAAGTCCGTTGCAGGAAGCCATTTATTGGCCCGAAACGAAGAATATGATTTTGCTCTTGTTGAGGTTCAGCAAAAAATCCCCCTCGACTATAATCCTGTGTATGCTGGTTGGAACGTAACGGGACAACCTTTTGCCCAAAGTTTTACTATCCATCATCCCATGGGGGATGTTAAAAAGATAGCTATCAACGAAGACCCAGTGATGAACGGACGTATTTTCAATGTACCCAATGACAACTACTGGGTAGTTCCAAATTACGAAACAGGGACAACGCAGGCAGGCTCATCGGGGTCGTCGCTGTTTGATTCGGCCTTTTATATCAGAGGCATTCTTTCCTATGGTGGCGAAAGCTGTAAGCCATTTATTTATGATTACTACATCCGTTTGGATCAGGCATGGGAAACTTCTCCGGACAGTACCCTGCAACTTGCCTGCTGGCTCGATCCGATTAATAGGAAAAACAAAGTTTTATCCTTCTATCAGCCCCCTAATACTTATTTACCCTTTGCTATTCCTATCAGCCATGTAGATTCAGTTGATATTCTGAAAAACACGGGTATTGCGGGCGGATATATAGCTGGCACCAATCCGTATGGAATTAAGGCTCTTGCCGAACATTTCCGCATCAATGGTTCGAGGTATATATATGCAGTAAAAATTCATGTACACCGATTATACGCCACCTCAGCCCGTTCAATGTTAACACTAAAAATATGGTCGGGAAGAAACCAACCGGACAAATTGCTGTATCAGCAAGCAATATTATTGTTTGAGCTTGCGCCAGAAGAATATAACCTGATACGGCTCGATTCGATGAAACTGGTGAACGAAAGTTTTTTCGTTGGCTTTGAATTCAATACCCAGCTCAGCGATACTTTTTCAATGTATTTTGCTGAACGTCCATCGCTGAAAGAAAACACTGCATGGGCCCGTTATGACAATGGATGGTATCCTTTGTTCTCAGGCACAGATTATCTTTATGCGGCACTTGATATGGAGGTACTGGGTTTCAACTATTATTTTAACCACAAAAACCGACCCGGCGAGTTTCCTTTTGAGGATAGGGTAAGTGTTTATCCTAATCCAGCCCAAGATCAGATTCAAATATTATTCAGTGCGACTCCCACACAACCGGTTACATGTAGAATATATGATTTGCAGGGCAGATTGTGCGCCACTGTAAACCGAAAAAATAGCCCTCAAAATTTTGCCGTAGAGACAAGCAGCCTGAGGCAAGGTATTTATATCCTTTCCGTCCAGTGCGAATGGGGAGTTTTCAATTTCAGGATAATGGTTAACAGGTAATAATTGACTTTTACATATTTTTTTATACTTTTGACCAAGTAAGTTAAACATAAATAAATGCGCTACGTTTTCATATTTTTGTTTGCTTGTATATTTATCATACCTAAAGGTATTGCCCAAGTTGACACGCTCAAATTAATACCGGAACCCATTTCAGATGACAAAGCCACATTTTCGGAACAAATAGCCAAAGCTCGTTATCGGTTAATCGATTACCTGATAAGTAACGACACGACAAAATCCATAGGAACATTTCACTATTTGATTCAGGGACTTGAAAATGAGCATTATCTTGCGCTCGGCTGGCACGAGAAGTTTTTGTTCTCCTTTCTTATGGATCAATACCGGTATATACTGTCGGAGGTATATAATCTCAATGAGGCCACAATAGAGGCTATGAGAAATAAAATTTGGCCACGCGAGGATCAGCTCTTTGAGGTTTTATACAAGAAAGTAATAAAAAATTCGCAGTTGATTACCGCCCACATTGAAAATCATCCCCAGCTTACTGCCGAAGAAAAACAATTTCTAAAACTTGTGCTTCATACTTATACGATTGAACGAACCCCTGAGAGCAATGAAACAATCAACAAGGAAGCCGATGCATTTCTGAAAGAATATCCCAATAGTGCTTATGAAGGCTATGTACGGAATTACATCCGGTACCGGTATGTTATGGATAAGTATATTGGTTTTGTCATGGGTGGCGGTGTTTCTGCTTTTACCGGCAAGATCAATAATTATCTCGGCGCAAAAGGAAATATTTTACTTGAAATGTCATACGGAAAAACCCGCAGTTATCATTTTACGTTTAGCGTTTTAGGCAATTTTGCCAAAGTTAAGCAACGTTTTGCCGGTAATGATGGATATGTATTTCAGACAGATTCTTCGGCCCATATTACCACTTATGGATTGGCATTTTTTTACGACCGTTGGTATAGTCAACGTTTTGTTTTCTCACCTTTTATAGGCATAGGTTGGTCTGATTTGGCATCCATTACCCATGCAGCAAAATCCAAAGATGAGTCAATCTCCGCTACGACCCCCTGGATGGGTTTTGAATGTGCATGGAATTTCCGGAAGCCTAATGCCCGTGATATATACACTTTAGGCTTAGGAGCCAATATGGCTCTTGCCGTGCGTTATTCTTTCCTACCCTATCTTTTTGGGAAAAATTACAATTTTCTAAACGGATCTTCTCATGCCCTTACCTTCTGTTTAATCATGCAGCTTGGTCCATTGATAAGAGACTACTAAACAAAAATTATTGTTTCGATAATGGCACTATCTCATAAAAAACTTTTTGCAGCTGTTACCTTTGTAATACTTTACAGTATAGCTGGGTATTCCGCTGATCCTGAATTCTTAAAAATATCGGGGTATACCCAAGGAACAACCTATCATATTACGTATCAGAATACGGTTGGCAGAGACATTCAGCCGGAGGTAGAACAACGGCTCCAGCTTATTGACCAGCTTTTTTCGAATTATAATCCTAACTCATTAGTATCGCAAATCAACAAGAGCAAGGCTCCGGTACCTATCCCACCATTGATGGAACAACTACTGCTGAAGTGTTTTCAAATATATAAGGAGAGCGAAGGAGCGTTCGATATTACCGTAGGTCCGCTGGTCGAGGCATGGGGATTTGGACCTTCCAAGCAAAAACAACCTACTGCAAAAGAAATAGATTCATTGTTGAAAATCGTGGGACTAACAAAAATAAAATTAAAAAATCATCGACTAATAAAGTCTGACCCAAGGATTCGACTCGATTTCAATGCAATAGCCCAAGGATTTACGGTCGATTTTCTGGCACAATACTTCGACTCATTGGGGATCCCCAATTACCTCATTGAGGTAGGAGGAGAACTGTATGCACGAGGAACAAACGCTTCCGGGCAACAATGGCGTATCGGGGTCGAAACTCCCTCGGACAATAATCTGCTGCAAGGAGAACAAATTCAAAAGGTAATAGCTGTATCCAACAAAGCTGTATCGACCTCGGGCAATTATCGGCGGTTTTACATCAGCAACGGAATCAAATATGCCCATACCATCAATCCCCATACTGGCTATCCTGCCCAAAACACCCTGTTGAGTGTAACTATTGTTGCCTCCAACTGTACCGATGCCGACGCCTATGCTACAGCCTGTATGGTGATGGGGCTCGAAAAAGCTATTCAGTTCGTAAAAAACAAACCCCAGTTGGCCGCATACTTTATTTTCAGTAAACCCAACGGCGAATATGGGGAATTTGTTACCGAAAATTTGAAAAAACATATTTTACCCTAAAAACAATAGCCCACATGTTTTTTTGCATTATATTTTAAACTTTTTGCTTAATTGTATAAAATTACTTTATTTTGTATCAGCAGATTAAGTAACAGTTATCATTTTTTAGTACTCCTAACAGGCATATAATCAAAGAATTAAAATGCCTTATAAAGAAAAGAAAATAGAAAAGGTATACTATACCATTGGAGAGGTTGCCGAAATGTTCGGAGTCAACACCTCCCTGATTCGGTATTGGGAAAAGGAGTTTGACATTATTAAACCGAAAAAAAATAAAAAAGGAAACCGGCTTTTTACCAAGCAGGATATCGACAATTTTCATTTAATCTATCATCTGGTCAAGGAAAAGGGGATGACCTTAAAAGGGGCACAAAAAAAACTGAAGGAAAATAGGGAGGATACGGTAAACAATTTTGAAGTAATCAAGACCCTGAAGGCAATTCGGGAAATGCTACTGGAAATCAAAGATAATCTATAATATATCTATGACCATCCGTCAGGTAACTGAACAGCTTGAGTATTATGCACCACTATCCTTACAGGAAAGTTACGATAATGCCGGTCTTATTCTTGGCCATCCCGATACCGAAGTTACTGCAATACTTTTATGCATCGACGTCACGGAAGAAGTTGTAGATGAAGCAATAGCCAAGGGCTGTAATCTCATTATCTCGCACCATCCCCTTATTTTTTCGGGATTAAAGCGAATAAATGGAAATTCGTATTTAGAAAGGACGATTATCAAAGCCATCAAAAACGACATTGCCGTATACAGCTCGCATACGAACATGGATGTAGTATGGGGCGGTGTAAACATTCATGCAGCCGAGAAACTTGGTCTGCAATCGGTAGAAATATTACGCCCGATACAAAAGCAGTTGTTAAAAATTATCACTTTCGTACCAACAACCCATGCCGATATGGTAAGGCAGGCATTATTTGATGCAGGAGCAGGCCATATCGGCAACTACGATAGTTGCAGCTACAACCTGTCGGGCGAAGGAAGCTTCCGCGGGTTACAGGGAACCAATCCCTTTGTAGGTGAGCCCATGAAACTGCATTTCGAACCTGAAATCAGAATTGAAACCATTTGCGAACGATATAAGCTTTCGCAGGTCATTCGGGCATTGATGGAGGCCCATCCGTACGAAGAGCCCGCCTACGATATTTATCCCCTGGAAAATACCCACGAACGTTTGGGACTTGGCGTAGTTGGCGATCTACCCCATCCCGTCGATGCACTTGAATTTTTATCCTCAATCAAACAACTATTCAACGTACCCGCCATCCGGCATACACCATTGATAAAAAACAGCATTCAACGGGTAGCCTTTTGCGGAGGAAGTGGCAGCGATTTACTGGCTGATGCTATCAAATCAAAGGCAGATGTATTTATTACCAGCGATTTCAAATATCACCAGTTCTTCAATGCCGACGGCCGCATTATCATTGCCGACATCGGACACTATGAAAGTGAACAATTTACAAAAGAAATTTTTTATCAAATTCTGACAAAAAATTTTCCTAACTTTGCAGTCCATTTTTCGGAAATAAAAACCAATCCAGTAAATTATCTGTAACCTATGGCACATATAGAAAGTGAAATTTCCATTGAAGAAAAACTCAGAGCGTTGTACGAATTGCAAAGAGTACATAGTGAGATTGACAAGATAAAAACCCTGCGAGGTGAATTACCCTTGGAGGTTGAGGACCTGGAGGATGAGATAGAAGGGCTTGAAACGCGGATAAAAAATCTGCAGGATGAATGCAAAAGCCTTGAATCGGCAGTTTCGGCCAAGAAAAACGAAATTGCCAATGCCAATGCTTTAATCAAGAAGTATCAGGAACAGCAGGAAAACGTAAGGAATAGCCGTGAGTACGATTCTCTTTCCAAAGAAATCGAATTCCAGACGCTGGAAATAGAACTATGTGAAAAACGGATTCGGGAATTTACCGCACAGATAAAAGCCAAGAAAGAACTCATTGATGAGGCTACCCGAAAACTGAATGAAAGGAAACACGATCTTGAAAACAAAAAGAAGGAACTCGAAGAAATTATTTCGGAAACCCAGAAGGAAGAAGAACAATTGCTTCAACGGGCTCAGGAGATTGAAAAAATAGTTGAACCCCGCTTAATGGCAGCCTATAAACGCATTCGTTCCAATGCCCGTAATGGCCTTGCAGTCGTAACCGTCGAACGGGATGCCTGTGGTGGATGCTTTAACAAGATTCCCCCTCAGCGGCAACTCGAAATACGTTCACGTAAGAAAATTATCGCTTGTGAATACTGCGGCCGGATTCTGGTTGACCCCGCTTTTGCCGAAGAAGTGAAATAATTATTCCGCATGCCGCTATAAATCAAAATATTAACAGAAATCCCACATCTTATTAATATTCATGTAAACGTCCGGTATTATCTCCCGGGCGTTTATTTTTTTAAAAACATAAAGATTTTTTTCAGGGTAGCAATAATTTTTATATTTTTAGGATTTGATAAACGGCAACAGATTTTAAAACTTTTGAATAAGACTTAAGGATTTGTTGCCCATAGTGATGAGAGGCTCGACGTGCAGGGTAAAAAGTTAAAGATTATTGACATGGGGCACATTAGACTTGGGATAATCTTTTCTGTCGTAACAGCTTTGTTAACGGAAATCTGTTATTCTCAAACATTGGGTTCTAATGTGCAGTTTTTCAACATCGAAAATGGTTTATCCCATTCAGCAGCAAAACATCTGCTGGTCGATTCAAAGGGCTACCTTTGGATAGCTACCCCCGACGGTTTGAATCGTTACGATGGGTATTCCTTCGTTACTTTCAAGCATATCCTTTCCGATACGACTTCGCTATGCGATAATTATGTCCGTCACCTTTGTGAAGACAAGCAGGGAAATCTCTGGGTGGCAACAAGCAACGGACTGAGTTGTTACCTCCGGGCAAATGGTCATTTTATCAATTTTTACCACGATCCCAACAACGACAAATCGATCGCAAGCAACAATGTGTTTTTTGTGTATCAAGACAGGCAGGGTACGATATGGGTAAAAACCATTGAAACGCTTGAAAAATACAATCCCAGGACCCGTGATTTTACCCATTACCGACATTACAACGATGTGTTCAATTATGCTTCCAACGATTTCTTCTTTTCCATTTTTGAGGATTCGAAAGGTCGCCTGTGGGTTGGCACCAAAGACGGCTTAAACTTTTTTGACCGGCAGCTTGAAATTTTTCGTCGATACGATCATGACCCGAGCAATCCTTTTTCTATAAGCGATAACCGGATAAAAGCCATATGTGAGGACCGAAAAGGCAATCTATGGATTGGAACGGAAAATGGACTTAATCTTTTTAACCCAGGCACCAATAAGTTTATCCGCTTTTTTCATGAACCCCGCAACCCGAACAGCTTGGTGCACAATGTCATTAATGATATGTTCTTTGACGAAGCAGGAATATTGTGGATTGCAACAATGGACGGCTTCTGCAACTATAATCCGGTCACACAACGTTTTCAGTCATATACTGCTGTTCAGTACCGTGGTATCTTGCAACCCCTCACCGGTATCAGTACAATGGTAAAAGATAAGGCCAATAACCTCTGGATTGGAAGTTATGAGGGAGTTACCAAGATAGATCTAAAACCATTTAAGTTCGGTATTTTTCCGAAAGACAACAAAGAGTTGGTTTTTAATGTAACAGCACTGTATCTGTCCGGAAGAAACGAGTTATGGGCAGGTACGAGAAGATCGGAATTATTACTGCTAAAAAAATTACCCGACAAAAAAGAATTTGTCATTGACAAAAACTATAATTTCAGACACATCCTTTCTGAGGGGATTTATGCTATTTTGCCCATGAGCCATGAAAGTCTGTGGTTAGGGACATCGGATGGAATTTTTGAATTTAATAAGTTAACAGGCAATATTTTCAGAGTAAAACCCAACAAGCCTATCATTAATTTTTTGGAAAACAATTGGATACACACTTTTTATATCGATAAAAGGAACGTCGTATGGATAGGTTCTGAATATGGCCTACATCAGTACGACCCGAAAAATCAGCAATGGAAAGCTTATGTTCAATTGTCCCCGACACAGGATATTCCCATCCATAGCGTCCGTTGTTTTGTCTCTGACAATAAAAACAATCTCTGGATTGGCACCGACGATGGCTTAATTTGTTACAACATCGATACAAAGGAGTACAAAAAATACCTTTCGAACCCTAAAAAAAGTATCCGAAGTATTCCAAGTAACAGTATCTATTCCTTATTATATACACAAAATAATCAGTTGTGGGTTGGGACCAACGCTGGCCTATGTCGCTACAATCCAGCGTCCGATGATTTCTGGGTACTAACCGAATTTGAAGGATTACCCAATAACACCATCTACGCCATGCAGGACGATAGCCATGGGAACATCTGGCTAACGACCAACAAGGGAATCATTAAATTTGAGCCTGCAGGTGAAACCTTTACTACATACGATTTGGCTGATGGTCTGCAAGGATATGAATTCAATCAGGGGGCAGGAACTAAATCATCCGACAACCAAATCTTTTTTGGTGGAGTCAATGGGCTGAATTACTTTTATCCCGACTCTATACAACCATATGCTTACGAGCCGTCTACTGTTATTACAAACCTCGAAATAGTTACGGTCGGAGTAAAGAGGAATTATTCCGTATCGCCAGGGATGAAAATAGTAATTCCTGCGCGTACCAAGATGTTTACACTATATTTTGCCGCCCTCGATTTAACCTATCCGGCCAATAACAAGTATATGTACAAATTATCAAGTTCTTCGACCGAAGGTTTATGGATCAATGTAGGTAACAAAAATTTTGTACAATTCTCCAACTTACGCCCGGGCAATTATACCTTACAGATAAAGGGTTCAAACAGTGACCAAGTTTGGTCGAAAAATCCCTTTGTAGTTTATTTGATTGTTGAAACCCCATTCTATAAAACCACATGGGCAAAAGTAATTTATGTGTTTTTAACCCTTCTAAGCATTTTCCTATTTATTCGCTGGCGAACTATTCGGCTTATTCAGGAGAACAGGGAACTTCAGGAGCGCAATGCTGCTTCAATAGAGATTAACCGGCAAAAAGAGGAATTGTCCCTAAAAAACAAAAATATTACCGACAGTATCAACTATGCGCGGCGGATACAAATGGCTATGTTCCCTTCGGAACGTAACTTCAGACGCATACTTCCCAATTCATTTGTTTATCACCGACCTAAGGATATAGTGAGTGGGGATTTTTACTGGGTTCACGAAAAAGGGGATAAAATTTTTCTTGCTGCCGTCGATTGTACCGGTCATGGGGTACCCGGTGCATTTATGTCGATTTTGGGTATCGAATTATTCCGTAACCTGATGAATACCAACATAGAGGATCCGGGGACTATTCTTGACAAGCTCAACGAAGAATTCACCCGGGTTTTTGCAGGAATGGAGGAGGATATGAGCCTCAAGGATGGCATGGATGTTTCGTTTTGTGTATGGAACAGGCATGCAAATGAATTGCTCTTTGCCGGTGCCGAACATGTTTTATACTACATTCGCAACAATCAGATTTTTGAGGTCAAAGGCGACCGCTTTTCGGTAGGTATTGAGCCACGTGAAGAAACAGTGAAATTTACTACTCATACCATTCAACTCCTTCCCCAGGATATGGTATATTTGTTTTCCGATGGCTACGCCGACCAGTTTGGCGGCCCCGAGGGGAAAAAATTTAAATATCGCCGTTTCCGGCACTTGCTATTGAATATTTACCGCATGCCACTGGAACAACAGAAAGCTATTCTTGACGAAACATTTGAATTGTGGAAAGGAAATCAGGAACAGGTCGACGATATTCTGATTATTGGATTCAGGGCATGAATTTCTTTCGAAATTATTTTTTTTTTAAGTTTCAGATATTACTATTTCTCATCCGAAAGACCATCTTTAAATTACTGATTTCCTTTTGGTTATACTTGATTTCTTTTATTCGCCTCTCGGACGGATGGAACTCGCATGTTTAAATTTATTGATCTATTTGTTGTTTACTGCATCAACAGGGTCGTTTCAACCGAAAAGCGATTTCGTTGTGTGCCCCCTGGTTATGTCATTGATCATGGTATTGTTGCAGGTACTTTTATTGCATATTCAACCCCTTGCGGGTTGTGGAGGTATTTCGACACCCTCTTTATCACCCACTGACTACTGATATTAAAACCCCTTCGGGTATAATTTCTCATTGGTTTGTTGTGATGCAAGGCATCATTGGAGTTCATCCCTTATTAATTGCCTGAATCTTCCAGCAGTTCTTTCATCTTCTGAATTAGCGTCTCTATCTGGAAAGGCTTACTAAGGTACTCATTCATGCCAGCCGCCAGACACATTTCTCTGTCACCCGCCAGCGCATTGGCAGTGATGGCAATAATAGGCACATGTGTATTGGTCGAAGCTTCAAGCTCCCTGATTTTACGGGTGGCAGTCAACCCGTCCATGATGGGCATCTGAATATCCATCAGAACGATATCATATTTTTTGTTAACAAACAAATCGAGCGCTTCCTTACCATTATTGGCTACATCAATATTGCCTACAATAGGCTTCAGACTTAATAGTACTATCTTTTGATTAATCAGATTATCCTCAACCAACAACACATTCGCATCTTTGAGCTCAATTTTGGTCTGAACCGTAGGGACTGTAACTGCAGGAGATGTCTTAGCCGATACGGCAGGTTTTATGGTTACTTCTGCCTTCTTAAACTTAAGGCTGAATTCCAGTACAGTTGTACCATTGGACTTGCTGGCAAATATACGGCTTCCGGCCACTTCAATCAAACGTTTGGCGATAAGAATATCAAAATTACTGTTGATAATATTGAGGGTAGTAAGCATATTGTCACTGAGTAGCCATTTTTCTTCGGTCAGATTGATAGCTGGCAGTTCGTAATTAAAACGTATTTCAAACAATAATTCAACCTGCTGAAAATTCTCTTTAACAATCTCCACCGACAGATCAATCTTATTCCCGGTCGATCGCCGGAATTTCAATACATTATCGATAAGATTCAAAAAGATTTGCTTTAAACGGATAGGATCCCCTACTACATTTAACTGCTGCAGATTAGCTGGCACGGTAAGCCTGATCTGCAAGTCATTACCCTGCTGCTGCTCAAAAAGACGGATAACACTACGCAGGGTTGAAAGCAATTCAAAATTAACCTGATTGGTTTTTTCCTCAATACCAGGCAGAGATACTTTTACAATACTGTTCACCACATTCACCAGATTGTGCGTTGAGGCAATCAACGACTCTACCAAATCTTTCTGGTTGTCATCGAGCCGCGTAGCTGATAGATATTCCGAAAGAGCCATAATGTTGTTTAGCGGCGTGCGTATCTGATGCGAAAGTTTTGACAGAAACTCATCTTTATTTCTTACCTCCGTCTGAGCCTCCTGAGCATTGTGCGTAACATCCTGAAAAAACTGCTCACTCAAATACAAATAGGCGAAAGTAAGCACTAAAATGAAGAAATATATAGAAAAGGTACGAACTATAACCGGAAAAGAATAATCAATCTTAGCAAAAGGAAGCGGCATCAGCATCGCAAACACCATGATTAACATAAAAGCAAGGGAAAAAATGGTTCCCTTCCGCGTCCCAAACAAAAACATGCTGATAACCGGATAAGAAAAAACCCACAAATAACCATTAACGCCATCAACCCCTCCTGAGATGATGAAATAGGTATATACCACAGTGGTCAATGCCAGCAGGAAAATATTCGAAACCTTATATTTTTTTGTGCGATGCAGGAAAATAAAATTAGTCAACAGCATTACCAGCACAAGAAAGACCACTAAAGCATGCAGATAGTTATGCGCAAGGAGGGAAAGAAAATCAAATACTATCAGAAAAAATCCAGCTACCAGGGTAAAAATATTGGTAATAGTAAAGCTAAACTTCAAATTCCTTTCCGAAGTATTCCCTGCACCAAACGAAAGATATTCAAATAATTTCGCCGTAAACGACATAGCCTTTTTACATTTTACTACGAAAGTATTAAAAATATCCCAAATTAGGTAATGGCATTTTAAATTTCTTTTTGAATATTTTTTCATTATTTTTGACAAAAGATGAACAGACCATTGCTTTGGTTTGTGAATGCATCGTATTTTGTTACAAAATTTGGGTATTAGTTTTAATGCAAAAATTTTATCCTATGAGCAAGAAAAAAATATTTTTACCGGTAGTGTTATTTTGCTGGATTATCCTATCGAGTCTGGCTCCTGACTATGTTCCTACAGCCGAAGAAGTAAATCGTTTTTACAGCACCAAGACTTTGGTTGTACTGGAAGACAATCCTATGGCCGAATATAACTATGTCATCAAGGACTTTATGGCCAAGGAATGGAAGCTCACACCGTACGACTTCATAAAGTACAGCGAATTTGAGGAAAAACGTATGGATCCCCAGTATTCGTTTATTCTACTGAATCAAGTTCGTTTTGACAAAGACAAAAGCCTGGCCAAATATATTTTCCTGAGTCTTGTGCTGGGGGGCAACGAACCCATTGTTTCCAATATGCCCGACCTATGTCCTGTACCCATAGCCTATGCGGAAGTAGATGAGGATCACTACAATTACAAGCTGCAAACCATTTTACGTTTTATGCAGCAACACGTAGAACTGATCCACAAAAACCCCAAGCTGATCCGTACCAATATGTTTGCAATTTACAACGACAGCATAAAAAACATTAAGGATAAAATCCTGTATGTAGTAAAGGACGAACTGGCTCCCGACTGCAATACCGAAGCCAAGATCAAAAAGATCTATCCCTACCGGTTCAAGATAGTGACCCGTGAAGAAGTAGCAAAAGCCATTGACGAACGGAACCCTGAGGTTGTATTTCTGCATAAGGTTGGTCCCGAAGGCACTCGTCTGGTAGCCCGTTGCTATAAAATCATCATCGGAGCTGCTGATTCAAAATTTTATTATTTCGATTATCACAACATATCCAAAAGCAAGCCCGACGGATTTCTGGCAAGCGACTTCAAAAAACTGGCGAAAAAATAACGACATAGCTATATTTTACGGCAAAGAAACAACCCGTCCCTTAAAGGAAGCAACACTTTCTCGAGTGACGGGCATTTTTTTACGGCATCATTAAATTCACGCAAAGCTTGGGTCGGCTTATCAGTATGCTTTGGATCCGTCACCTTACCATCCCATAACACATTGTCGGCTATCAGATAGCCACCTGTATTCAGCAACGGCAGACATGTTTCAAGATATTGAGGATACTCCCTTTTTTCCCCATCGATATAAATCAGGTCAAACGTAATATTCAGCTTTGGAACAACTTCCAAGGCATTGCCTGTTACCAGCCGAATAGCCTGCGAAAAACCGGATTCTTCAATGTATTGTCGGGCCACCTCGGCAATTTCCTCATCCACCTCGATAGTGTATAGCTGACCACCTGAACGCAACCCCTGTGCAAGGCAAATGGCCGAATAACCTGTATATGTGCCTATCTCAAGAATATGCTCTGGTTGGATCATCTTCGACAAAAAAGCCAACAGCAAACCTTGCACCCGTCCACAAACCATACGCGGATTGAGATACCTGATGTGGGTTTCCCTGTATATCTTCCTCAAGATAGGCAATTCCTCGCTACTGTGCTCCTCAAGATAGGTTTCTAATTCAATATTCATTTAAGTGTAATTTATACTTTTAACTGAATTTTCAATGTAAAAATGAATAAATTTATCATATTTGAAAAAATATTTTTGCTCTCATATGCGCGCCACTATCGTAACACTCCTTCTTCTTATCCCATTGTGCACCTCAGGACAGCCTGTAGATATCAGGTTCTCTCGGCTGGATATCAACAACGGGCTTTCCCAGAATCACATAAATTGTATTTATAAGGACACCCGCGGATTTATTTGGATAGGTACCATGGCCGGCCTGAACCGTTACGATGGTAATACCTTTAAGGTATACAAGCATAACACAACCGATACCACTACTATATCCGACAATTTTGTTACCAGCGTTGTTCAGAGTTCTGATGGAAATTTCTGGATTGGAACACGCAACGGATATAATATTTTCGATCCCCGTACCGAAGTCTTTCATCATCAGTTACCATATGAACTACAGAATTCGCCGCTTCGGCTCAACCAGATTGTCAGTACTTACTGTGATGCCCAAAAAAATCTCTGGTTCATAACCGATACAATGGGGATTATATGGTACAGACCGTTGGAAAAAAAATGGAAGCACATCGTTCACCGGAAAACGGATACCACCTCCATCATCTCGAATGCCGTAACCTCAATGACTCAGGATAGCAAAGGCAACTATTGGTTTATCAACCGGCAGGGAATACTCGAGCAAATGAACCCGAAAACCCTCAGCGTACAAAAAAGAATAAATATTTACAACGGATACAAAAAAGAAAATTACTTTTATTACCTCTATGCCGATAGCGATGACGAAATATGGATATATGCCGACGCCCCTATGGATTTGTTGTGTTATTCGCCCGCTAATAACACACTGCGCAAATATGTTCAGGGAAACACCAACCGTCATTTAAACAACAGCCTCATCCGCGGAATCATTGAACAATCACCCGGATACATCTGGATAGGCACCGACCACGGAGGTATTAATATTTTAAACAAAAAAAACAACACTTTTCGGTATGTTCTCAATCATCCCGACCGGGAAAATTCGCTTTCCGAGAATGTGGTTACCTCGATGTACAAAGACAATCAAGGAATCATATGGGTAGGAACATTTAAAAAAGGCCTGAACTACTACCACCCCGATCTGATTAAATTCCGGCACTACAAACACGAACCGTCCAATCCTGCAAGCATTGGATACGACGATATCAACTGTTTTGCCGAGGATAAAAACGGCAACATATGGATTGGCACCAACAGCGGAGGGCTATATTATTTCGATCGCCGAACCGAACGCTTCAGCCATTATGTGCACAATCCAGCCGATCCTAACAGCCTGTCGAGTAATGTTATCGTAAAACTGCTGGTTGACAAAAATAATATTCTTTGGATGGGAAGCTACTTCGGCGGGTTGAGCCGATTCGATGGCAGACGCTTTGTACATTATCAGCATCACCCCGACGATCCCAACAGCATTTCCGACAACAAGGTTTGGGATATTTTTATCGATTCCGAAGGAAATTTTTGGGTGGCAACCCTCGGAGGCGGACTTGAATTATTCGACCCCACGAGGGGGCAGTTTGTACACTTTCGTTCCCAAATGCGTAATTCCGTCAGTTCGGATTATGTGCTATGCTTGGCCGAGGATAATAGCAAAAATCTATGGATAGCCACGGCGGTTGGCCTTAACAAGCTGGACATAAAAAACAGACGATTCGAGTATTATTACTACGATCCCAATCAGCCCAATAGCCTTAGTAACAACAATGTTATTTGCGTTCTTGTGGATAAACGGGGACTCATTTGGGCAGGCACAAGGGAAGGACTCAACGTTATGGATCCTGCCAAACGTCAATTTCTGCGGTTGTACAGTACCGATGGCCTTGCCGATAATATTATCCAGACCTTGGTTGAAGATAATATGGGCAATATCTGGGTGGGTACCCCCTCGGGGCTAACCCGCGTGACGGTTAAGTTGGGTAGCAATAGCCACATGCAGTTTGCCTTTCAGAATTATGATAAATCCGATGGTCTACAGGGCAAAGAATTTAACGAAAAGGCCTGCCTGAAACTTTCAACCGGTGAAATTCTTTTTGGTGGAACCAATGGATTTAATCTTTTCGACCCTGCCCAAATCCGAACCAACACGCACATTCCTCCGGTAGTGTTTACCAATTTTCAGATTTTCAATCAGAACATTGAGGTCAACAAACCGTTTAACCGGCGTATCATACTTACTTCGTCGATTTCGGAAGCACCCAAAATTGTACTCAAGTATCGGGAAAATGTTTTTTCGGTCGAATTTGCCGCCCTTAACTATCTGCATCCCGAGAAGAACCAATATCTGTTCAAGCTCGAAGGCTTTAATGATCGATGGCTCCGACCCGACCCCGGGCAGTACAAGGTCACCTACACCAATCTTGACCCCGGCCATTATGTGCTTAGGGTAATGGCCTCAAACGATGATGGAATATGGAACCATACAGGTGCTGCCTTGGAAATTGAAATTCTACCCCCATTTTACCGAACCCGCTGGGCTATACTGCTGTATTGTGTGTCCATAGCCGGATTGTTGCTCTTAGCCAGAAAAATATTACTCGACCGCGCTCGTATGCGATTCAATATCGAAACTGCCCGAAGGGAAAGCCAGCGACTGCATGATCTGGATATGATGAAAATTAAATTTTTTACCAACATCAGCCACGAGTTCCGCACCCCACTTACCCTCATTATCTCACCACTCGATAAAATGATAAAAAATCTTAAGGAGGGGGAGTTGAAGTCGCAGCTGATATTAGTCCACCGAAATGCTCAACGCCTTTTGCGCCTTGTAAACCAGCTTCTTGATATACGTCGGATGGAGGTTGAAGAATTTAAGTTACATCCCCAGTATGCCGATATTGTAGCATTCATCAAGGAAATATTTCATTCATTCTCGGATATTGCCGAGAATCAACGCATTCAGTACAGCTTTCATTCCAATGTCGCTTCACTTTTTATGTACTTCGACACCGACAAAGTAGACAAAATAATGTACAACCTGCTTTCCAATGCTTTCAAATTCACCCCTCAGGACGGGCAAATACAGGTAGAACTAAAATATCAAAAAAATACTTTAAACGAAAGTAAAGGTGAAATAGAAATCAGTGTCAAAGATACGGGCATAGGTATTCCCCGGGATAAACATGAGAAAATTTTTGAGCAGTTTTTCCAGCACGATCTTCCGGGCAATATTATCAATCAGGGTAGCGGAGTAGGTCTTTCGCTGGTAAAAGAGTTTGTTAAACTGCATCAGGGCACGGTAAGAGTAGAAAGCGAACCCGACAAGGGCAGCTGTTTTATAGTTACCTTACCTGTAATAACCGAAGCCGCAGTCGAAACCGATATGGTTGAAGAAAATATTAGTCCCACTGGCACAGATCAACCCGTGGAGGAAACTACCCGCCATCACAAATCCTTTGCAATACTAATTATTGAGGATAATCATGATTTGCGCTTTTATCTGAAAGATAATCTACGACATCGGTATACGGTATACGAAGCCAGCGATGGTACCGAAGGATACAAAAAAGTGCTGTCTCTTTTCCCCGATCTGGTCATTTCCGACATCGTTCTGCCGGGAATGGATGGGATAGAGATATGTCGGAAAATAAAAACCGACAGACGAACTTCGCATATTCCAGTTATTTTACTGACGGCACAAACAACAAATGAACAGAAAATATCAGGTTTCGAGGCAGGAGCCGACGATTATATTACCAAACCTTTTACCTACGAAATCCTTGAATCACGCATCCGCAATCTTATTCGCCAGCGGGATGCTCTCCGGAAATCATTCCAAAATCAGGTAGAAATTGAGCCCAGCAACGTAGAGGTAGTATCGCTCGATAAAAAGTTTATCCAAAAAGCCATTGAAATAGTTGAAAAAAATATCGACAATACCGAATTTTCGGTTGAAGAACTCAGCCACGAGCTAAACATGAGCCGGGTAAATCTTTACAAAAAACTACTATCGCTCACCGGTAAAACCCCCATAGAATTTATTCGAATCATCCGACTAAAAAGAGCTGCACAATTGCTGCGCGAAAGTCAGCTTACTGTCTCCGAAATTGCTTACAAGGTGGGATTTAATAATCCTAAATATTTTACCAAATATTTTAAAGAAGAATTTGGGGTACTGCCTTCGGTATATGCACAGCAAGCAAACAAAGAAAAACCCGGTTAAAATTTTGTCTCCCCGCTGTCAAAAATTTACAATAATTTGATAATCATAAATTTAAATCCATTATTCCCCCTTTTGATCGGCGAAGTCACAGACTTCGCCACAGGTAAATGGTGGTCTCGACACCCGCATAGCGGATAAATTTTGCCGATATTTTCCAATACTCAATCTTGTCAATCGTGGTCCATGCCTTTTTTTTCTTTGCGTTCTTTGCGTCTTTTCTTAGTGACCTTTGCGGTTATATAATCAACTGATAATCATAAACTTATAATTCTTTTCGAATGAACGAAAAGATATCTTATGCCATATGTGTATCATTCACCATGTGCATAATTCAAAAAAAATAATTGTAGTTCTTTGGGCATTATAAAAAAAAATGTACCTTTGCAGCCAGAAAAACGGTTGGTGCCATAGCTCAGTTGGTAGAGCAACGGACTGAAAATCCGTGTGTCCCTGGTTCGATTCCCGGTGGCACCACAAAAAAGACCATCACACTGATGGTCTTTTTTATTTACGGTTGTTTATTTTTTGAGAAAAGTCCTTGCTTTCATCCACAGGTTGGTGGCCAACTGGTTCACATCCTCCGAAACCCGCCACTGTAAAACAATCATTGCAAAAATTCCGGCCAGAATCCCAGTACGAATAACCGCATCCAACAACGGATGCAAAATAAAAGGGATGAAATAATTTAGAAGAAACAGAATAGCCAAAACTACAGTAGCCTTTAACGTTGGGTAGCCTAACGGCCAAATGTCAATCTTGTATTTCAGAAACAGCATGAGTAAAAAATTGTAACTACCCAGTGCCACTACCGACGCTATACCCGCACCATTGATTCCGTATCGCGGAATAAGCCATGCATTGAGGGATACCGAAACAAAGGTAAGGTACACAACAAAAAATATTTGAAAATAATAAAACCGGGAATTAACAATAATATACCAGTTAACACCGGTAACCATATCTAAAAGTTTTGCTATCCCCAGTAAGAGAACTACATACTTACCAGCCTGATAAATATGCCCGTTGGGCATAAGGGCAAAAATATTATCGATATTGGCCCACACCAGCAGTAAAATTCCCCCGCCTACCAGAAACTGATTGATAGAACTTTTTTTATACAAAGTGGCAAGGGTGGTCATATCATTTTCTTTCCATGCCTTAGCTACCAAAGGATTTACTATTTGCATAAAAACACGGGAGGGGATTTCCATGATGGTGGTGATGTAAAAAGCAATGCTAAATATTCCCGTCGTTTTCAGGTTGATACTCGAACTAATCATAAAAACATCGATTTTACTCACAATGTTCGAGCCTATACCCACAAACAAAACAAAAAGGATATAATAAACAAAATCACGACGCACCTTTGGTGGAATCTGCTTAAGATCAATTTTCAAGGACAAAGGAACCATGCGCGACAGGTAGTATAAATTCAGCAAAGCACTTATTGCATACATCAACACTATCGACCACACAAAAACCTTGAAATCAATAATTTTTAAATAAAAAAGAATGATTACCACAATATTAAGCAAACGTAATACAATCTCTCTCACAATTTTGGGCACCACCACCCGGTACAGGCAATTGGAATATACCTCAAAAAGATTGAGGTACATCATAAAAAAAGTCAATATCAACACGTACCCAAAATGCCGGGCAAAAAGCGGAGAATTAACCTCAAACAATTGAATGATTGGCTGATAAAAAACAAAAGTCACACCCGACAATAGCAAAAATCCCACTATCGGTACAAACACAACAATGCCGAACAACCCATAATGCGAACGGTCGGAACTGAAATATGGGAAAAAACGCACCAATGCTGATGTTAAACCCATCTGGGCGATAAAGGTAAAAAGCACCGCCGCATCGGTAAAAACCTTGCTGAATCCTATAATATCTGGAGGCAAACAGTAGGGCGTAATAAACATCAGGTTGATATACCCAATGAATACGCCCAAATACGAAACTATCGTCCCTTTAATGCTTTGCCGTACAACAACCCCCATTTGGATTCAGGTTATTGCCGGCAATATTAAGCAAACTTTTTCAAATGTATAGGATATTGTCCTTATCAATATTTCCACCGGCAAACCTATGTGTTTGTCACATCTTAATTAAAACTAATTCATATTGCAGGGAATAATCACGAATCTTTCTCCGACAGGGAAAGTCGGCCTATGTCAAGTTCATTGTGCACATTGGTGCGTCGGATTAATTTATGGATCTTCCAATGGATTATCGTTACCCCAAACATGTGTTCCAAAAATATTTTTCCAAATAAAGACTAAAAAATAAAAATCTTTCACAATTTTTGGGGCAAAATTTTGTTTGATAGTTTCGGATAAACCAAAAGTCATGGGGATTAAAAACATAGCATTTCTTTTTATTGTATTACTTACCAATATTTTAGCAGTAGCAGAGGGACAACAGACAGGGGTATTTTACGGAGTTGTATCAGATACAGCCGGTTATTCGGTTGGATTTGCCACGCTGATCATACCCAACACCAAATATGGGGCTATAGCCGACCGATCAGGGCGGTTTGAGATTAAGGTACCCGCAGGAAAATACACCATTCTGGTAAGTTGTGTAGGATATAAAGCCATTGAGCTTACCGACAGTATAGCCGCAGGAGAAAGGAAACAGATCAATATCACGCTTGCTGAATCGGTAGAAAATGTTGAAGAAATAAAAGTAACTGCCCGTGCCGACAATACCGGATCTATTCAGCGGATAAGTGTTAAATCGATGCAGGCCATGCCCAATGCAAGCGGGAATATAGAAAGTATAATCAAGCGCCTGCCAGGCGTTGCTTCCAACAACGAACTCAGCTCACAATATTCGGTACGCGGCGGCAGCTTCGACGAAAATATCATCTACGTAAACAATATTGAGATTTACAGACCGGTGCTCATTCGCAGTGGTCAACAGGAAGGGCTTAGCTTTGTAAACCCCGATCTGGTGGGGTCGCTTAAATTTTCAGCAGGTGGTTTCGATGTCAGCTACGGCGATAAAATGTCGTCGGTCCTCGACGTAACGTATAAACGACCCAATGAAAATGCAGGTTCGGCTACGGTAAGTTTTCTCGGCGCCAATGTGCACTACGAAGGTGTATCGGCCAACCAACGTTTCCGTCATCTTACCGGCATACGGTACAAAACTACCCAATATCTGCTCTCGGGCCTCGATACTAAAGGCGAATATCGCCCGACATTTCTCGATGCCCAGACTTACCTTACCTACAACCTTAGCTCACGCTGGGAAGTAGATTTTATGGGTTACGTTGCCCAGAATAACTATACTTTTGTCCCCACTACCCGCGAAGTTGAGTTTGGTACTTTTCAACTCCCCCTCAGGGCTCAGATCTTTTACGAAGGACAGGAAGTCGACCGCTACTTCAATACCCTGGGGGCTATTGCCCTGCAATACAAACCCAGCGACCGATTGTGGTACAAACTCATTGCAACAGCCTATGCTAACAATGAATCCGAAACCTTTGACCTGTTGGGCGAATATAATATTAGCCAAATCGATTACAACAACCGCGATAGCGTAGACAAAATAGGCGTAGGTGGTTTTCTCAATCACGCCCGAAACTTTCTCAACAACTATGCCTATAGCATGCAACTAATCGGGCAAAACAACCTTGGCGAAAACACCAAACTTCGATACGGTATTACCTGGCAAACCGAACAAATCAAGGACCGACTGAAGGAATGGGAAATAATCGATTCCGCCGGTTATCTTTACCCTTATCACGATAATACTATACAAACCCTGTCGCTGCGTAACGCCGATAACAATATTGATGCATACCGTCTGATGGGATACATACTGTTTAGCAAAGTATTTGCAGTAGGTAGTGAAACATTGACCCTGACTGCAGGAATACGCAGCCACTACTGGTCATTTAACCGACAAAATATCCTTAATCCCCGTGCTTCTCTATCGTACCAGCCTTCGTGGCAAAAAGGTCTCTTGTTATATACCTCGGCCGGATATTACCAGCAGCCCCCCGCCTATAAGGAAATGCGCTACCCCTCGGGACAAATCAATAAAAATATACGGGCTCAAAAAGCAGTAAATTACCTCATCGGTGCCGACTACCTCTTCTATAGCTGGGCGCATCCCTTTAAACTAACAGTCGAGGCATTTTACAAAAAACTCGACAACCTTATACCCTACCGCATCGACAATGTTCGCAGCATTTATGCCGGCGAAAACCTTTCGAAAGGCTACGCCAGAGGAATTGACATCAAGCTCAACGGCGAATTTATCAAGGGAACCGAATCATGGTTCAGTCTGTCTATCCTCGATACCAAGGAAGATATTCCCAACGACTCCTATTCCCTACCCTCACACCCCGACTCGTTAATATACCCCGGATATTTTTCACGTCCTACCGACCAGCTGTTGAATCTAAATCTTTTCTTTCAGGATTACATTCCACGATACCCTTCCTATAAGGTCTATCTAAGCATCCATTACGGAAGTGCCCTGCCGGTCACCATACCTTTTTCAAATCGTTGGGACAACGTTCAGAAACTTTTACCTTCCTACAAGCGGGTTGATTTAGGTTTTTCCAAAATTATCAAATCGGCTAATGAAAATGCCAACTGGAAGTTCCTCAACCATTTTAACGAAGTGTGGCTTAGTGCTGAAATTTTTAACATTATCGGAGCCAATAACGTGGCCTCATACATGTGGATCAAAACCTTTGCCATGCAGGAAGGAATTCCAGGCACTTTCGCTGTGCCCAACTATCTGACCCCACGACGTCTTAACATTAAGCTGATGATAACTTTTTAATTGCTGGTATCTTATTTAAAGTTAGTACCCACTTAAACCTTTTTGATAAAATTTTGTTTTACTTATAAAACCTTAAAAGTGGATAAAAATGAGAAAGGTCTTAATTCTGTGTTGCAGCATAGCCCTGTTGCTGGTATCCTGCAAAAATGATAATGAAGAAGAAACTTTTTCAAATAACAACGGAGGCAGCGGCGGCACTACCACATGCGATACCGCCAATGTTTCGTTCAGTACGGTGATTATGCCCATGATACAAAACAACTGTCTGAGCTGCCATAACTCGACAAGTCCCAAACTTTCGAATTACAATCAGATTGCGCAGAATGCAACTCGTATCTTAGGAGCTATCAAACACCAACCGGGATACAAAGCCATGCCCCCGGGAGGCAGCCTACCCCAGTGTAATATTTTGCAATTCGAGGCATGGGTGAAGCAAGGCAAGAAGAATAACTAAGCATTGTCTGATTCAGCTTTGTTGCCTGAATAAATTTGAGATATGTCACATAAGTACAAAATATGTTCTCTCCTTGTATTCTTCGGAACGGGTATTTATGCCCAATCGCAGGACTTGAGTAATATTTTGGAACAATTAGAAAGCCAGCAGGAGGATAATACAGTTACTGCCACCTTTAAGGCAACCCGAATCCTCAATGGGCATTCCATTGAGCGCATGCCACAGGGACAGCTTGATTTTCGCATCCATCACCGTTTTGGAACTCTCAACAGTGGAGCCTACAACCTTTGGGGTATCGATGCAGCACAAACACAGTTCAGCTTGGAGTACGGCATTACCGATTGGTGGATGACAGGTGTGGAACGAAGTTCCTACGAAAAAACCTACGAGGGATTTTTTAAATTTAGTCTTTTCCGTCAGAAAACTGGCAATGCATCATTCCCGCTCAGTATTTCCTATCTGACAGCCATAACTATTCGTACACAAGATTTTCCATACATCGATTCACTGCAAAATAACGATAATTACCCATTTTCCGCCCGGTTAGCATATGTACATCAGCTGCTCATTGCCCATAAATTTAGCAATCGGTTTTCACTACAAATAAGCCCGGTTCTGGTGCATTACAACATGGTCACCTTAGCCAACGAACCTAACAACATCTTTGCCCTTGGTCTTGGGGGACGAATAAAACTCACCTCCCGTACATCGTTTAATTTTGAATATTATCCCCGTTTAAAAACAAAAGGCATTCCTTCAGAATATACCGATGCATTTAGCATTGGTTTTGATATCGAAACGGGCGGGCATGTGTTTCAACTCATCCTGACCAACACGCAGGGAATGACCGAAAAAGATTTTATAGGACGTACCACCGGAAAGTGGAACAAGGGCGATATTCATTTCGGTTTCAATATCTCAAGGGTATTCAATATTAATCGCCGTTAAACACAAGGAAGCCATATCCAGTTTAGGTAAAATGATAAAAAACATTCCTTATGATAAAAAAATCATTCCTGTGGCTCATGCTGACAATGCCGGCAATTTCGTTGGGTGCTCAGAAATTAATTACTACCGAGGGTAACATCAGCTTTTTCTCCTCAACCCCTTTTGAGGATATAAAGGCTGAAAATAAGAAAGTAATTGCCGTTTTTGACCCACAAACGGGAGAAGTTGCGGTCAGTTGCATCATGAAATTGTTTCATTTCGAACGTGCCCTGATGGAAGAACATTTCAACGAAAACTATGTTGAATCCGATAAATTTCCGAAAGCTACCTTTAAAGGCAAGATAGTTAATCCTGAAGTATTGTCGAATAAAACGGAACAGGAAACCGAAGTCGAAGGAACGATGACCATCCATGGTGTAAGCCAGCTTTTCCGAACCAAAATCCGAATAACTCCGTCGGTAGGACAAGTTATCGTAAAAGCAGAATTTGAGATCTCCCCTACCGACTATAATATTCAAATTCCCCAGATTGTGCGAACCAAAATTGCCGAAAAAATTCTGGTCAAAGTAAATATGGTGCTGAAATAATAGCCGTTATGAGATGGAAAATAAATTTTACAAGATATTTTTTTGGAATAAAATAAATATTTATATATTTGCATCACATAAATGAAGATCAAAATGACATCTCTATTAAGCAATATTATTCTCGTGGTAGTGGTGGTGCTCCTGGTCACACGATCGAGGGTTGAGAATGGTATTGCTTAAGGCATAAGGAGATAAAAAATATTAAAAACCCTTCTCAACCAAGTTTGAGAAGGGTTTTTTCGTATATAGCAAATTATTAAGTATTAACACAAAAAACTTACACAATGAAAAACAGATTACGTAGTCTAACCACAACCGAAGGCCGTTTGATGGCTGGAGCCAGAAGTCTATGGCGGGCTGCCGGCATGAAAGAAGAACAGATAGGTAAGCCCATCATAGCCGTAGTCAATTCGTTTACGCAGTTTGTACCCGGCCACACCCACCTGCACGAAATCGGCCAGAAAGTGAAACAGTGGATTGAAGAAGAAGGATGCTTTGCTGCCGAATTCAACACCATAGCCATTGACGATGGTATAGCCATGGGGCACGATGGGATGCTTTACTCGCTCCCCTCGCGCGACCTGATTGCCGATAGTGTGGAATACATGATCAATGCCCACAAGGTCGATGCCATGATATGCATCAGCAACTGTGACAAGATTACGCCGGGCATGCTCATGGCTGCCATGCGACTGAATATTCCCACCATCTTCGTCTCGGGCGGTCCCATGGAAGCCGGTCGGGTACGCAATAAAAAATACGACCTGGTAGATGCTATGGTACTGGCAGCCGATAGTTCGGTCTCAGATAGCGAACTCGATGAGATAGAAAAAAATGCTTGCCCCACCTGCGGTTCCTGTTCCGGGATGTTCACCGCCAATTCCATGAACTGCCTCAACGAAGCCTTGGGACTGGCACTTGCCGGTAATGGAACCATAGTAGCTACCCACAAAAACAGGATAGAACTGTTTCGGAAGGCAGCCAAAAAAATCGTTGAAAATACCCGCAAATACTATTTTGAAGGCGATGACAGCGTGCTGCCGCGGTCTATTGCTACCCGTGCTGCTTTTATGAATGCTATGGCCCTTGACATTGCCATGGGCGGATCGACCAACACCGTGCTTCATATTCTGGCTATTGCCCATGAAGCTCAGGTCGATTTTACGATGAAAGATATCGACGCCCTGTCGCGTAAAATACCCGTACTGTGTAAGGTAGCACCCAGTTCGCACTATCATGTCGAAGACGTCGGACGTGCCGGTGGCATATTGGGAATCATGGGAGAACTCGACCGGGCTAACTTGCTCGACACCTCGGTCAAAAGGGTTGACGGACTGACCCTAAAACAAGCCCTCGATAGCTACGATATCATGCGCCCAACCGTATCAGACGAAGCCATTAAAATCTACAAAAGTGGCCCGGCTGGAATTAAAAACTTGAGCATGGGTTCACAGGAGTACTACTATGACGAACTTGATCAAGACCGCAGCAATGGCTGTATCCGTGATGTTGCCCATGCATATTTCCCCGATGGCGGTCTGGCTGTACTTTTTGGTAATCTGGCCAAAGATGGCTGTATCGTGAAGACTGCTGGTGTCGATCCTTCTATTTTTAAATTTAAAGGTCCGGCCAGAGTATTCGAAAGTCAAGAAGATGCCTGTGAAGGTATCCTTAAAGACATAAAAGCCGGAGATGTGGTTGTCATTCGATACGAAGGCCCTAAAGGTGGACCGGGCATGCAGGAAATGCTTTATCCTACCTCATACATCAAAGCCCGTAACCTGGGGAAAGAATGTGCCCTGATTACCGACGGCCGTTTCTCGGGCGGAACCTCCGGATTATCCATCGGACATGTATCGCCCGAAGCAGCATCAGGAGGCATCATTGCTATTGTACAGGATGGGGACATGATTGAAATAGATATTCCCAACCGTTCTATCAGATTATTAGTATCGGATGATGAAATAGAAAGAAGAATCAACGAAGAACGTAAAAGAGGCAAAGACGCCTTTACACCGAAGACAAGAAAACGCAATATTTCCAAGGCATTAAAAGTATATGCCAGCATGGTAACCAGTGCCGACAAGGGTGCAATAAGATTAATTGAATAATGTAAATAATTTAAGACTATGAGCGAAACACGAAAAATTACCGGAAGTGAAGCGGTTATTCTATCGCTGATTGAAGAAGGGGCAGAGGTTATATTTGGATATCCCGGCGGAGCTATTATGCCGGTGTACGATGCTCTTTATGGCTACGCTGATCAAATCAGGCACATCCTTACACGCCATGAACAGGGTGCGGTCCATGCTGCCGAGGGATATGCCCGTGCTACAGGTAAGGTTGGCGTAGTCATGGCCACCTCAGGACCCGGTGCTACCAATCTGATTACCGGCATTGCCGATGCCATGATCGACAGTACTCCACTTGTTGCTATTACCGGTCAGGTCGGAGCTGCACTGTTGGGTACCGATGCTTTTCAGGAAACTGATGTTGTCGGGATATCGATGCCGGTAACCAAGTGGAACATTCAAGTTACCCGACCTGAAGACATTCCCGCTGCAATTGCTAAAGCATTTTATATAGCACGTACAGGTAGACCGGGCCCGGTATTAATTGACCTTACAAAAAATGCCCAGTTTGGTACTCTTGATTACAAATACGAGAAATGCCACTTCATCCGCAGCTATGTTCCCAAACCTACCCCCGATGAATCGAAAATCATCGAAGCTGCCCGACTTATCAACAACGCTCAAAAACCGTATGTTCTTGTTGGACAGGGGGTAATACTGGCCAATGCCGAAGATGAATTCAGAGCATTCATCGAAAAATCGGGGATACCCTTTGCCTGGACATTGCTCGGTGCCAGTGCCATGCCCATCGATCACCCCCTCAACGTAGGAATGCTGGGCATGCATGGTAACTATGGTCCCAATATCAAAACCAATGAATGCGACGTACTCATTGCAGTAGGGATGCGCTTCGACGACCGCGTCACCGGCGACCTGAATCGGTATGCCAAACAGGCCAAGGTCATTCACCTCGAAATCGACCCTGCCGAAATCGATAAAAATGTAAAAACTACGGTAGCTGTGCTGGGCGATGTCAAAGAAACACTGCCCTTACTTACCCGGCTGGTCGAAAAACGTGATCATAGCCAGTGGCGGAAAGAATTCGACGAATGTTTTGAGATTGAAAAACAAAAGGTTATCCAACACGAATTCTACCCCACCAAACCCGGGCTGACCATGGCCGAGGTTATCCGGCGAATTAACGAACAAACCAACGGCGATGCCATTATTGTTACCGACGTAGGTCAACACCAGATGGTTGCCTCGAGATACTTCAAGTATGCCCTGAAACGAAGCCTGATAACCTCCGGTGGACTGGGAACTATGGGATTTGGCCTGCCCGCTGCTATGGGTGCTAAAATCGGCAAACCCGACAAACAGGTTATTTGTATTGTCGGAGACGGTGGTCTGCAAATGACCATTCAGGAATTTGGAACCATCATGGCTCATAATATTCCTGTAAAAATAGTCCTGCTCAACAACCATTTCCTCGGTATGGTACGTCAATGGCAACAACTGTTCTTCGAACGCCGTTATTCGATGACCGAACTTAAAAATCCCGATTTCCAGAAAATAGCTGAAGGGTATGAAATAAATCATCAGAAAGTCACTGAACGTGCCCAACTCGACGAAGCAATCGGCAACATGCTGAAGTCGGACAAAGCCTTTCTGCTGGAAGTTGTCGTCGAAAAAGAGGATAATGTTTTCCCCATGGTACCGGCCGGTGCCTCAGTTAGCGACATTTTACTTGAAGCAACAAATTAAAAAATTACAACTATGAGCAAGATTGAACAATATACCATTATTGCATTTTCGGAAAATGCAGTGGGTTTATTAAACCGTATAACGATAATCTTTACCCGACGGCACGTGAACATCGAAAGCCTTACCGTATCTGAATCATCATTGCATGGCATTCATAAATTTACCATTGTAGTGAACACCACACAGGATATGGTTCAGAAAATAACCAAGCAAATCGAGAAACAGGTAGAAGTGCTGAAGGCCTATTATTTTACTAAGGACGAAATTATTTTTCAGGAAATTGCACTCTACAAAGTTTCTACGGATGCATTACTGAAAAGCAATATGATCGAAACCATTGTCCGTGAAAGTAATGCACGCATCATCGAAATTACTCCCGAATACACGGTCATTGAAAAAACGGGACATGAGTTCGAAACCAGTAAACTTTTCGCCGAGCTCAACAAGTATGGGTATGTAAAACAATTTACCCGATCGGGACGAATTGCCGTTACGCGCTCAAATGCCGAACTGCTTACCGAGTTTCTCAATGCCCGTGAACAGGAACAACTGCAATTGGTTCGCAATTAATTACACCTATAATGACAGCCTTTGCCTGCTCATTAAACGTATCGTGCCCTGAGCAGACAATAAATCTTGAGATTAAAAACAGCCAGCTGTGGTGTCTGGAATTTGACTCCAGTACCACAATGGCTTTTTTTATGCACGAAATTCGGAATCATACCCCCTTTTCCCCCACGAAATCTCTACCTGTAAAAATCCAGATTGTACCCTATGAAATTACACATCATGAAGAAAAAATTTTTTTCTACCAGCAACGCTATCACGCCACAGAAAATAATGAGGTGATCACCGTAAACGATTTTATTGGACAAAACTACCTGCAACAAAGACTTATCGGACAAAGCATACTCCGCGAACGTCGAAACGACCCCATTACCCACCTTTCGACTGGTGAATTCAAAATAGCTTGCTTGCTGAAAGCATTTCAGCCCGAATCGAAAATTATTTTCCTCGAAGAACTATTTGCCGGACTCGATAGCACCAACCGTTCAATGGTAATTCAATTCCTTCGCAGCCTTTGTCAAGCTACTAAGACCTGTATTATTGTTACCACTACCCGGCCTAATGAGAGTTCATTATTCGACCATTATTTGAAAATATATCTACCGAATCAGCAATACCCTCGTGAGAAGCATGCTATCCCCTTAAAACCTCTGTTCCAAAATAAACCCCTACAAAATTTTCAATATGCCTTTAAACTGACCAATATAAATGTCCGATACAATGAACGCATTATCCTCAATAATATCTCGTGGGCTGTTAAAAAAGGTGAGAAATGGGCATTGCGTGGTCATAACGGATCGGGCAAATCCACCCTGCTCAGTTTGATCAATGCCGACCATCCCCAGAGTTATGCCAACGATATCCTTATCTTTGACCAACCGAGAAAATACGGACGAAATATCTGGGAAATCAAGGACAACATTGCCTACTTCTCCCACGAGTATTTCCGATATATGGACAAATCAAAAACCATTACCGAAACTGCTCTTCAGATTATCAACAGCAACCCTTATAAACCGGCAAAAGAACCGAACACGGTCACCGAAAAGTTAACCCTGCTGATGCAATATTTCGATTTACCAGTGCATAAATTAAATTCTCCGATCTATCTTCTGGCACCCGTTCATCAACGCATGGCCGTATTAATGGGAGTACTTCTCAAAAATGCCCCATTGCTTATTCTCGATGAGCCCTACCATTATTTCGATTCGACTATTGTAACCAAATTTAATTTTCTTATCGATAGCCATCTTAACGATACTACTCTTATCTTTGTAAGTCACAACGATAATGATTTTCCTTCATGCATTGATCATCATTTTTATTTATCCTGAAAAACGTTCCGACTATGCGCATTACCGATCGTATTCATCAACTTACCCTGTCCTATTCGATTAAGGCGTCCGAAACTACTACCCTCGAACGCACTGTAAACATTTATATATTGCTGGGACGACGAATCACCCTGATCGATGCCGGGCCGGCGGGTAGTGAGGAACAGATTTTTGCCTATTTAAAAGAAATCGGTCGTTCACCTGAGGAGATTAGTTACCTGTTGCTTACCCACGCTCACCCCGACCATATGGGATCCGCCGCTGCCATCCAGAAAAATACAGAATGTAAAATTGGCATTCATCCGGCCGAACAACGATGGATAGAAGATATTGATTACCAGTTCAACCAACGTCCTGTACCCGGTTTTTACGATCTGGTAAAACAACCGGTACGGGCCGACTTCCTGCTGAACGATGGAGATATACTCGATACCGACGAAAATTTAAGAATAAAGGTTATCCACACCCCCGGTCATTCGCCAGGATCGGTTTGCTTTTTACTGCAGCAGGATAATGCCCTCTTTACCGGCGATGCTATTCCTTTAAAACACATCCCCCCTATCTTTGATAGCTGGCACGAAAGCCTGACTTCGATGGAAAAACTCGAAAATCTGCCTTATCCCAGATACCTGTTGCCGGCAGGGCATCCCTTTCAACAACAGGACGAAGTTCAGGACTTTATCAGCGATGGCATTGAATGGCTATATGATGTTTATACTGCTTTTGAAAAATTTAAAGCCTTTACTCAACTCCCCTTAAGTCTTCTGGCCATGAATGTGCTTAAGGAACTCAATATCGCTGATGAAGACTATTCCCCCCTGTACGAACGAACCATCCAGCGAATGATTTTAACCCGGGAAGCATAACCCATCTCCAGAGGCAATCCGTTTCCATCAGTTCGTCAACATGGTCGGAGTTCCCCTACTTGAACTTATATTCCAGCGCCACATAAGGCATAAATGTCAACATCCCTATCATTTCGATGTAGGGATCAACGTACTTATCATCAATATCCTTGTATCGGTAGCGTACCAAAAAAGGATTGATTTTACCATAAACATTATAAATCCCAAAAATAAAATTGGAAGTGCCATATTTCCATGAACGCAAAAAATTATAAGCTATATCGAGATGATGAAAAAAAGGCATCCGGTAATTATTGCGTTCTGAAACATTAACTATTACGTTTCCGTTCAGCTGATACAGATTTTTTGGAACCGTGTACAAAAATCCCGAACTGAAAAACCACGATGCACTGAGCGATTGAGAATCTGGAAATTTCATACTAATAAAGATGTTTCCACTATGCGGACGATCATAAGTATACGGAAAGGTTCTACCTTTATTAATATCTGAGAATTTCCGCAACGAACGACTATAGGTGTAGGATATCCATCCATTTATCCGACCCGTTGTTTTTTCGATCAACCACTCCAACCCGTAACTTCTGCCCTCGCCTGCAGTAAGCAATTCATACCAATCATTGGATTGCTCACGTACAACTACACCATCGCGATAGTCTACCACATGATTCATTTTTTTATAAAAAGCTTCGATGGTTATAACGTACCTATCAGCAATATATTTTGAGCCCAACGAATATTGTTCGGCCTTTTGTGGCGACAAAGTTTCACCCACTGGTATCCACAAGTCATTGGGCAGACTAGTATTGGAACTACTTACCAGAAATATATACTGAGCAGTCCTGTCGTACCCCAATGAAAACGAGATTTTATTTTTGGGAAAAAGCGTAACATTTGCTCTTGGTTGAATGTCCTGATATTCTTTTGAATCTACAAATGCCATATCCATGCGTATACCCACATTTGCGCTAATCCATGAATAATCCATCTCATCCTCAAGGTAGAGTCCTAATTCCGTATTGTTTTTATTATTTTCGACATTAGAATTGTTGCCCACACCTTTTAAGATATTGGTTCCCAGATGGTGACGACGAAACGATAAACTCGACCCTATATTTAACTGATGATGATTGAAACCATAATACGAAACATCCCATCGGTTAAAAAAATCATCAATCCCGTTCTGATAAGCTCTGTAATATTGAAGTTCTTTATTTTCTCGTTCTTCTAAATAATTAGTATACCGATACCGAGTGTAGGCAACAGTAACATTTGAAAACACATTTGGTACAGTAAGATTGTTCCATCTGACCGAGGTTGTGACATTATTCCAGCCTTTTCCTAATTTACTTACCCAAACTGAATATTTTTCCTTGTTATAAAAATTATCTGCACCATAATAGGTACTTAAATAAATGGTATTTTTAGGGTTGAGCGCATAATTGGTTTTTACTGACAGGTCCTGATAATAATACCCAACCGCCCTGTTATAAAGCATAAATGTAATGGGTGCAACTATGAGGTCGTAAAGAGTACGACGACCGGCAATCATAAAGGTAGATCGGGATTTATCAAGAGGCCCTTCTGCAGTAAAGCGCGATGCAAGACTACCCAGTGCAATACTTCCCGTTAAATGATCGCAGGTACCTTCTTTAAGCATCATATCTACAACAGATGAAAGTCTTCCCCCGTACCGTGCTGGAATGCCCCCTTTATAAAAGTTAACCTTATTACAGGCTTCGGTATTAAATACCGAAACAAATCCAAACATATGGTTAATATTGTACACTGGAATACCGTCAATAAGCATCAAATTCTGGTCACTGCTTCCCCCCCGCACAGTAAAATTCGACATACCTTCCCTGTTCTGGACCACCCCGGGCATCAGCTGCAAGGTTTTCAACACATCCTGCTCAGCGAAAATCACCGGAGTATTCTTCAACTCCATCTGCGTAATGGTTAAGTGCCCATGCGCAACACTTTTTGAAGTACGATAGGTGACAAAAACACTATCAATAACTGTTGGCTGTTCTTTTAGAGATATTATATACAAAGAGTCCGAAGGAATAAGATAAACTTCGTTGGGCTGGTATCCCACGTAATTAAATACAACTTTTACACTATCTTTCGTTTGGATATTTAATTGCAAAATTCCATAATTATTTGAGATAGCATAAACTTTCCTGTCGGGACAACTTGCTGTTGCACCAATCAGAACTTCGCCTGTAGTTTTATCGATAATTTTAACTTTTATCGTTCGCTGCCCTTGCACAATAGTGGATAAGCCGAAAAAAAATAACAGGAAAGCAATATATTTTATTATGTTCATATTATTTGTTTTTATAAATAACAACACAACGGGTAGCCGAACCAAAATACCCATATCCGCCTTTCACATTGGTAAGCACAGGCACAATGTTGGAAATCCCATCAAAAATCCCTGTCTGTGTGGTTTTTTCATTGGCCGCAATACTTTTAAGAATTTTATACAGATCTTCGGATAGACGGTATATCATTAGCTTACCAACATTGGTAAAATAAAATTCAATCTGCATGTTATACGAAAAACCTCTAAACCTGGTGTTAGAATAAAAAATAACTTCACCGGAAGAATTGCCTTCACTGTTGGGTATAAATAAAGTATAATACATTAGAAAGTCTTTACCCGTAAATATATCCAGTTCCGGATAGTTAACCCCTGAGCTACGGAAACTAACCGATGGTTTTGCAACGAAATCGATCGTTGGATCCTGCGGTAAATCACCCACATTAATACTAATCGAATAACTTTTGTAATCATCATAACTATTTTCATACAAAGTAGAATCCACAAAAGTAAAGCCATAATAATGAAGTTGCATATGAGCAGGAGTACTGACATTGACCCAGATGGTTCTTTCGGCAGAGTCCTCCTGCATGCTAACCTCTACAGTATCGGGCATCAACAAAGTGGTTTCGGCCTCCACAGGAGGAAAATCCCGGTGAAATACTTTCAATTTATAAGTCATTCCGGCCTTCGGAAAATAATCCAACCGATACTCCCCCGAATCCGCCAATACAGGATGACCTATCAAGCTGTCCCCCTCATAGATCTCAACCTCAGCATCATTAATCATCGTTTGTTCAAATTTCTGATAAGCAGGCTTTGTACTACTGATGAGGATTTTAACAGGCAAATCGTTACGCAACACACAGTTGACAACCAACTCAGGCACAACCTCCTGTTCCACGGGCATATCTTCCGTCTTAACACAAGAAATTATGAGAAGTAAGTGCAGCCATACAATGATGCTGCACTTAAAACAACATTCTGAATTTTTATTATTCATTGGAATTATGGATTACTGTATGTATGATAAACGACAAAACCACCATTGGCAAATTCGGTGCCTGGAGTTGTCCACCAGGTTACCTGATATTGACCAAGCGACTCATCATTGGCCGCATATCTATAAATTTCTATGCCAAGTTGAACAATGCCTTCCACCAAATCGCCATATGGTGAACCAGAAGTTGCAATCTTCGATAGCTTAACCAAAGAATTTTGTATACCTACACTACAATCGTCACTACCTCCATCTTCTTCCCTCCAGAATACCTGATACACTCCATTGTTGTATAGCGCGTCTCTATCGGAACTAACCACTTTCCAGCCCCTATAACATTCGTACTGAAAATCAATTTTTTTTTAAAGCTTGTTCTTTCAGCAAGCTACGCAACTTTGGGCTTTCCTGCAGGGTCTTCGCCAAGGCTTTCGAGATAAGTTCCAAATCCCTGTTTTTTGATTTCACTACATCCACTTCTGGATTGTCAACAGAGTCCTCATTGCATGAGGTCAATAGGCTAGCAAATAGAATAGAATCTCTTAAACATACTTTTAGGTTTCATGGTGTTAGGTTTTATTGTTTACATATACAAAATTACAAAAAGTATTATTACAACAAAATTTTGTTTAAAAAAAGTGTTTAACATGTGATATTTTTTTTAATTCATAACTCATTTAATTTATGTTAAACACGATGATATTATCAACTTTTAACCCATGATACAAATACCCAATAAATTTAAACACAAAAAAAGCACAAGTCATCAGGCTTGTGCTTCATTTTTTTATTCTGCAGATTCCTATTTACAACAATGTGGGTATCTGAGGCTCATTGTTTTCGGGCTTCTGCTTTTCTTCAACCTTGGTATTGGCAGTGGGTTCAGCTTTTGCATTGTCGGGTTTATCATCCGATTTTCTGGCCCCTCCTGCTGCAGGAGCTTGTTTTTTATAACGCTGCGGATCAATGCCATCAAGCTCCATCTTATTCTCTCTCAGGAACATACCCACCAACACTGCAGTGCGGTAATCCTTAAGTCGCAGTTCTACTTCCCAGTCGGTCTCGGGAAAAGTTTGCTGCCTCACACTAAATTCTATCGATTCTTCCAGACAAAAATCAATAAGGGTAGGTATCTGCTTCTTTTTCAGAATTACCTTAGGATAAATGTTGTTATCGGCCATAGCATTCAACTTTTAATTTTGCGCAAATATAATCGGAGGAAAAAAAAATCAAAGAATTTTTTACGAACTGTTGAAAAAAACAATCAAATCATTGACTGTCAATCTCTTTTTTTAGCAAAGAAACTTTTAAGCAAATCGGCACATTCAAGCTCGAGAATACCGCCGGTTACCTGTGTTTTTGGATGCAAAACCGGTTGTTGAAAAAGAGTATAACCCTTTTTGGGATCAGTAGCCCCGTATACTATTCGACCTATTTGTGTCCAATAGGCAGCGCCGGCACACATAATACAAGGTTCAAGGGTGACATACAGCGTACAATCGCTCAGATACTTGCCTCCCAGTGCATTTGCAGCAGCAGTAAATGCCTGCATCTCGGCATGAGCTGTTACATCATTGAGGGTTTCGGTAAGATTATGTGCCCGCGCAATAATCCTGTTCCGACACACAACAACAGCCCCTACAGGTACCTCATCCCTGGCTAAAGCTTTCCGGGCCTCCTTCAAGGCTTCCTTCATGAAATACGCATCGTCAAACATACACTAATTCATGTATTTAACTTCCTTACTGAAAGTGAATCTTTACATTGTTCCAACAACCGATGGAGAGGTAACTTCAGCACCGGATGAATAAAATCAGGAGCCAGCTCACATAACGGTTCGAGCACAAAACGCCGTTCTGTCATATGCGGATGAGGAATGGTAAGCCCTGGCATTGTCACAACCCGGTCGCCATAAAACAAAATATCGATATCGAGTGTACGATCGGCATAGCCCGCCAGCAATCGTTCCCGACCTGCCTCACGTTCGATCTGCTGTACTAAATGCAAAAGTTCATCAGCTTCGACGTTACAACTTACACACAACACCTGATTATAAAAAAAATTGTCGGAGGTAAAACCCCAAGGCGACGATTCATAAACAGAAGATTTGTCCATTATTACCCCAATTCGCTTGTCAATCATTCGACATGCATATTGCAGATAACCCTCCCTATCGCCAAGATTACTCCCCAACGAAAGATATGTTTCAACCATCCCCAATAAATATGTTATTCTAAAAATAGTTATTTATCCGAAAATAATTTTATAAGTTACTGACTTCCATTTGGTTGTAGTTACCGTCTTTTATTAGTCTCTCGGCCGGATGAATCTCACAAGTTCGTTTCATTTGGTTTGTTGTGTTTACTGCACCAACATGGTCGTTTCACCCGCAAGTTTAAGAATATTTTTGAAAACGCAACCACAGGGCACATGCAATCTTATGTGTTGAAGTATATTCTCGCTATAATTTAACCATTTTCAGGATTTTGTAACCAAATTCCATGAATCAGACGTGAGTTATTGTCCTGATATTGTTTATTTCCAAATTATAAAAAAGGAATATTGGGTATTAAAAAAATGAATTTATCTTTACCGCTTAATTTTTTTGCAAAAACAGTAAATTGTCAAAACAAGTTGGAACCGAAAGTTATTGCTGAAATAAAGGAATTGTTGCAAGTGCCGCGTCGGGTGGTAATTTTTACCCATGTTAACCCCGATGGCGATGCTATGGGGTCGTTGATGGGACTTTATCATTTTCTGAAAAAACTCGGACATGAGGTTGCCGCTGTTACTCCCAATGAATTCCCATTTTTTCTTACATGGCTTAGCGGAACGGACAACGTAAAAGTATTCACGAAACAGCCGACGGAAATTACCGGTAAGATTGCAGAGGCCGACATTATTTTTTGTGTCGATTTCAACGACTTACGTAGGTTAAAAGAAGCCGAAAAGTATGTTACCGCCAGCAAGGCAATTAAGATCCTCATCGACCATCATCCCTATCCTACCCCATCGTTCGACTATTATATTCACCGAATCAATGCTTCGGCTGCTGCCGAACTGGTATATGACTTTATTCGGGCATTGGGCTACCCATCCGCCATCGACACCGTGATTGCCGAATGTATCTATGCAGGTATCATGTCCGATACCAACAGTTTCAATTACAATATTACCGATTCATCGACCTTCCGAAAAGTAGCCGATTTGCTCGAATACGGCCTCGACCATAACCGTATCTTTGGATTATTGTACGACAACTATTCGTACAACCGAATGCGCCTGATGGGCTACTGCCTGAACCAGAAGATGGTGTTACTTCCCCAATTGCATGTGGGTTATCTGTGGCTGACGCAGGACGAAATGAATGCATATAACTTTCAGATAGGCGACAGTGAAGGGTTTGTAAATCTTCCCCTGTCGATACGGGGTATTTACATCTCTGCCCTACTGACCGAAAAAGACAAGTATGTGCGTATCTCGTGCCGTTCAAAGGGAGAATTTCCTGTCAACCGGCTTTGCGCCGAACATTTTGAAGGGGGAGGACACAAAAACGCCGCCGGCGGTGAAATTCATCTGCCCATACAGCAAGCTCTTGTTCATTTTGAAAAAATCATGGAAGAGTACCGGGATGAGATACATCGTTTGTACCCTAACGGTTAGTTTAACCATATTTTTACTGTCGGCATGCCGTCCGTCGGCTGTTGAACCGGTTAACACCAAACCCGACAATCGTCAGCAGGAGCAATTTATCGCACTCAACCGCTATCTGATCGAACGCGACAGAATACTGATCGACAACTACGCCCGGCGAAATCAACTCAACCTAATCCGAACCGAATCGGGGCTGAGCTACCAGATTATCCGGCATGGCCAGGGACGCAAAATACAAGCCAGCGACCGCATAAGCTTTTCTTATCATCTTTCCCTGCTCGATGGTACCCTTTGCTACAGTTCCGATTCTACGGGGGTCAAAACTGTTACATTGGGTACAGGAAGCATCGAACGTGGCCTCGACGAAGGCTTGACCTATCTGCACAACGGCGACTCTGCCATTTTTATCCTCCCCCCGCATCTGGCCTACGGTGTTCTCGGCGACAACCGGTGCATTCCTCCCCGATCCTGCATTGTGTATCACATTCGTGTCGAATCGGTATCCCCTCGGGGAAATCGGTAAAAAATTATAGATTTGTTCCCAAAAAAACATATCTTTAGCAAAACTTTTTATACCCTATGGCCAGAAAATATCTGAGCATCTTACTGCTTTTACTAACATTAAGCTCATGTCGTTTTTTCTCAAAATACGATGGCTACAAACGAACATGGAGCGGCCTGCACTACAAACTGCTGGCCATCGGCGACGATACCCAAAAACCCGAAATTGGTGACTACATTACTGTCGACCTGAAATATAAAACCCTCAATGACTCCGTATTTTTCAGTGGTAAACGCCGACTGCGACTGATTACCCCCGAATACAAAGGTTCTATCGACGAATGTTTTGCCATGCTGTCCAAAGGCGATAAGGCCGAATTCATTATCCATGCCGAACCCTTCTTCCATAAAACCCTGCAAAGCAATATACCTCCTTTTATCAAGCCCGGCAGCGACATGAAGGTCGAAATCACCATGATAGATTTCCAGTCGGAAGAAGATTACGAAAACCAGAAACGGGCTTTTATGAAATGGATCGAAGACTTTGGCGACTACGAAAAAGAAGTTTTGAACCAATACCTGCAAAAACAAAAACTTTCGATCAAGCCCACAGCTTCGGGGTTGTACTACATGCGACTGGTTCCGGGAAACGGGAAAAAAGTCAAACCGGGAGATACCATTGTAGTTGATTACGAGGGTCGTTTCCTCGACGGAAAATTCTTCGACTCCACCATCAAACGTCACGAATCGTTCCAGTTTGTGTATGGTACCGAATGGCAGGTAATCAAAGGACTTGAGGAAGCCATTGGCATGATGGAAGAACACGAAAAAGCGATCATCATCGTACCCTCCGAACTGGCTTTCGGACCTACAGGATCGTCAACAGGTATCATCCCCCCATACTGCTCGCTGATTTTTGAAGTAGAACTAAAAAAAATAAATTGACCATCAACGCAACGAAAAAAATCTTTTTCATCTTTATTAAAGCAATGCAAAAAAAATAAAATATAAGAGGTCAATTATGTACGCGATAGAACGAGTCAAAAATCCAGAAAATCAATTTAAACGAGTAATTTAAAAAAATACATAGTCAATTGTAAGTCAATAACTTAAAATTTGATCAAAGATGAAGAGATTGTTTATTGGGGTCATAAGTTTTGCGCTAATGCTGAGCGCCTGTATGAAGGACAGTGAACTGGAACAGGAAAGACAAAGACAGCTGATAATTCTTAAAGACTATCTGGCCAGCAAAAACATTACCTATGCTGGTACCGATACAGTGTATCGAATATACATTGACTCTTCCGCTCGGGACACCGCCAGTATTCCCATCAAGAGTACCTATTACGTAAAAATAGAATATAACCTGCGGTTGGTTGAGAACAACAATCTGGTTGAAACCAGCAACCATGCTCTTGCAAAAAGTAATAACATTTTGCCTGTAACCTATCTGAAAGGGCCTGCGCTGATCGCCGTCAATTATACTTCGATATACGGCATATACCGATCGTTACTACAACTTCAGAAAAACGACACCGCCGAGTTTGTAATACCCTTCGATTGGGCATTTGGTTCGTACTACACCTCGCTAATTCCTGTATACTCATCGCTTATATTTCAGGTACGGGTAGTTGATGTTATCCCCGATATAGATGCCTACGACAAGTCGTTCTGGCAGCGATGGGTAGTAGACTCGCTGCAGCTTTCGCTTAGCGACACTACCGAAGAAGTCCCCGTATACATTAAAACTTACAACACCGGTGACACTACTCAGAAAGGTTCGGATTTCAACAATGTAACTGTCATTTACAAAGGCTGGCTTACCGATGGCCGGGTTTTCACCAACGACTACGACACTATTACTTTCAATCTCACTTCCTCAACCATTATTGAGGGATTCAGAAAAGGAGTATCGCGGCTCAACAAGGGACAACGGGCCAAAATTTTTATCCCATACTATCATGCCTATGGCAAAACCGCTCAAGTAAATAATTTAGGACAGGTAGTAATACCCCCTTATTCTTCCCTAATATTCGAAGTTTTACTTTATCAAACAAACTTTTAAAAAATAACAGTCTTCTGTTTTTTTAAAAGTGATAGATTACTCACTGAGCTTATAGGATCGAAAAAACTGTTTTGATCTAAGCTCAGTGTTTTTTTTATATTTACACTATTGTCTGATAAAAATTAAAAATAGGCATTTTTTTAATATAAATAATTGCTTTTCAAAATATTAAGCCATATTTTGAAATATTAGCAAAGTCAATATCATTTTAATTAATAGGCACACCGATGACACCGATTAGACGAAATTACACTGATTGGATCCGTGAATATCCGTATCATTCGTGTTATCCGTTTCCTATTATTAATCATTGATTATTATCTGACAGTTTTGCATAAATGTTTTATCTCAAAATAATGAATTCAAGTATTAACTTTCAAATTCCCCATATAATCTCTTGTTCTTGGTTAATACCCAATTAAAAGCTACTGAACAAACAAGGAAAATATGTGCTCTTGTATCATTCACTGGGGTGATGCCACAGGATAGGTCTTGAAGCATCAAGCCGACGGATAAGTTCCTCGATCTTCCGACGTTGTTCGACCGGCAGATCGAGGCTCACCTGCCAAGCTGCAACAGGAGCATAGTTTCGGTAAGTCAGCACTTGCTTTTCTATGGCCTTGATCAGGTCATCACCGCCCATGCGATGTGGGGTCAAATCATAAATAAGCCAACGATAAGGATAGTTTATCAAAAAAGTTGGCCGTATTCTGTATATGTTCGTTTGTTGTAACGAATCCAGCGGCCACATACGCATATTGACCTGCAATGCCGAATCGTTTACGGTAATAGTTCGCATACCCAACCGGTATTTAATGGCATCTACAGTTTCATTATCCTTATTTTTCAACAAAAAAAGAGCAGTATACCAGTAGGGAGAATCGGCTTCCCATGCATGACATTCGGGTACGACCTGTTTAAATGTAATCCATTTTTCCTCAACCGGTTTGACCCCCTTGCGCCGATCGATCAAAATCTGCTGCCCTCTTCGGTTGTAAAGCTGAAATTCGACAGTAAACTTGTCGTCGATACCGGGAAGAAAGGCTTTAGCTAAAACAGAAGCCTCGACTACCGGCTTATTTTTTGAATTTTTCCCCCAGTTTACAGAAAAATCCCAGATAGCCACATTAGGAAATGCATACAACCATGTATTACCCAATTCCACCGAAGACGCTTGATCAACATCGCATTGCAGCAAAATAGCATTTAAACGTCCAAAGACCAGATAGGGCGTAATATTCCATTCGCAACCCCATTTTGCCGTCCTCGAAACACCAATCCTGATTCCATTCACCCAGATCGTAACAGGCACGGTCAGATAGTCGAAATGTATAAAAACCTGCAGTCCATACCAGTTCTCAGGAACAGGTACCACCTTTCGCATGAGTAGTGTTCCTTGCTTTCCCGCCTGATTATCGACAACTACTCTGTCTATTAAGGGCTTCCATGTTGTGTCGGCATATCGTGTTGTTGCAGACTGGGCAATCCCCGAATCATCGGTGACAAAGGTATATTTCCAGCGCGATAACATGGGCAGATACCAGGGACTGCGTTCAGGAAGGTTATTATACGCATCGTATTCCGTAGGAAAATGTATGACAAAAGTATGCAGATCGGGTTCCTGAAACAGAGGAAGCTTTCTTACAGTGGTATATCGCTGAGCAGATAAAGGCAGGCTCAGTAATAAAACTAAAACACCAGCAACAAACAGTCTCATTCAATTCTATTTTATAACATGCAAATATAACCATGCGAATCAAATATTTTCCCTTAGGTCTGTAACTATTTTAGGTGCGGTTTCGTCACACCCCCAAAATCAAGCCTATATGTCAGAAAAGAAAATTATTCAGCTGGAAAACATCCACAAAAGTTATGACAACGGTTCCAACAGATTGCATGTATTAAAAGGGGTAAATCTGTCGATTCGGGAAGGAGAGATGGTATCGATCATGGGGTCATCGGGGTCGGGCAAATCGACCCTACTCAATATTTTGGGAATCCTCGATAATTATGACGAAGGAAGTTACTATCTCGACAATATGCTGATTAAGGATTTGAACGAAACAAAAGCTGCCCTGCTACGCAACGAGTTTATCGGTTTTGTTTTTCAGTCATTTAATCTGATATCGTACAAGAGTGCGCTTGAGAATGTAGCCCTACCGCTGTATTACAGGAAGGTAAGCAGGAAAAAACGCAACTTGCTGGCAATGGAGTACCTCGAGCGAATGGGTTTAGCCGAGTGGGCCAATCATCTACCCAGTGAATTAAGTGGTGGACAAAAGCAGCGCGTGGCCATCGCCAGAGCATTGATAACCCAACCCAAAATTATCCTGGCCGATGAACCCACCGGTGCACTCGACTCTATAACCTCAATCGAAGTGATGAAACTCCTCAAAGAAGTGAATGAATCGGGTATCACCATCGTAATTGTAACGCACGAACACGATATCGCTGCTCTTACCCAGCGGGTCATTCATATACGCGACGGTGTAATAGCCCATTACGACGAACCCATTAAACAAGAATCGTATGTTTGATATTGACAAATGGCAGGAAATATTTGCCACCCTGCGACAAAATAAATTACGTACTTTTCTGACCGGTTTCTCGGTAGCGTGGGGAATTTTTATGCTTATCATCCTGCTGGGAGCAGGCAATGGCATACAAAACGCTATCGAATACAGTTTCAGAAGCTCAAAAATCAACAGCTTGTGGATTTGGAACGGGCAAACCAGTTTAAACTACAAGGGACTTAAACCCGGTAGAAATATACAGATGAATAATGATGATTATGCCCAAGTAAAAAATATTGAGAAAAAAAATATCAGCCGTCTATCCTCACGCTTTCAAATCCCCGGCGATAATATAGTCAGCTATGGAAAGAAAAGCGCACGCTTCGAAATTCGCACCGTATATCCCGAATACCAGATAATTGAAAATATTGAACTTAAAGAGGGTAGGTTTCTTAACAATATCGACATTGTCGAAACAAGAAAAGTGGCAGTAATCAGTACCGACGTACGTGCCGAGCTTTTCCCAAACGACAACCCGATTGGTAAATACATCAAGGCCAATGGGTTCCCAATGTTGATAGTGGGCATATTTGAAGACAAAGACAACTGGAACAATAACAAGTGTATTTACATTCCTGTGACCACAGCTCAGAAAGTTTATGGCAGCCGCAACATTCAGATGTTATCAGTGATGATGCGCGAAGATATCAGTATTGAAGAAAGTAAAAGACTCGAAGAAAATATCCGACATCAGATTGCCCGCCATCATAATTTCGACCCCAACGACACCCGCGCAATTGGAATAGCTAACGCACTGGAAAACTATATTCAAACCCGCAAGGTAATCTCAGCCATCAAACTCTTCGTCTGGATAATTGGCATCATGACCATCATAGCTGGGATTGTAGGCATAAGCAATATTATGACTATTGTAATCAAAGAGCGCACAAAGGAAATTGGCATACGTAAAGCTGTCGGGGCAAAACCCATATCGATAATTTCGCTGGTATTGCAGGAATCGATTTTTCTGACCAGTATTGCAGGGTATATTGGTGTAGTTTTGGGCATAGGATTGCTGGAGTTGATAAATTCAAAGCTCCCCCCGTCGGACATGTTTCGCAATCCCACGGTAGACATTAATCTGGCTATTGCAGCAGTAATAATATTGATACTGGCAGGCAGTCTTGCCGGGTTCTTCCCTGCCCGAAAAGCAGCTCAGATTAAACCTGTAGAAGTATTACGCGATGAATAAAAAATGTTGAATTATGTTTGATATCGACCGATGGAGGGAAATTATTTCCTCATTAACCAAAAATAAAATACGTACCATAGTTACCGCATTCGGGGTATTCTGGGGTATTCTGATGCTGGTAATTATGCTGGGATCGGGGCGTGGTCTGCAGAATGGCATGTTTTATATTTTAGGCGATTTTGCCACCAATAGCCTGTTTATCTGGACACAACCCACTACTGAACCCTACAAAGGCTTCCCCAAAAACCGGCAGTGGTTTTTCAATAACGACGATACCAGAGCATTGCGCGAAAATATTCCCGAAATTGCTGTGGTAGCTCCTCGGGTACAGGCTCCCACGGGAAATCAACTGGTAACATACAAAAAAAACAATGGTAGCTTTGCTATCAACGGCGATTATCCCGAGACCAACCGCCTTGATCCGGTGACTATTCTCGAAGGAAGATTTATCAATTATCTCGACCTTATTGAAAAAAGAAAAGTAGTGGTCATTGGCACAAGGGTCAAGGAACAGCTTTTTGAACCCGGAGAAAGTCCATTAGGAAAATATATCCAGATATCGGGCATGTATTTTCAGGTGGTAGGAGTATTTAAGTCAAAACACACTCAGGACTGGGGACGTTTTCAAAACGAATCCATCTTCATGCCTTTTACGACCCTACAAAAAGCCTATAACCTTGGTAACATAGTATTTTACTATGGTATAATGATTAAGCCCCAGTACCATGTGTCCGATGTAGAAAATAAAGTTCGGCGACTACTTGCCTCCCGGCATAGCGTATCCCCAACCGACAATATGGCTTTTGGATCGCAGAATATCGAGGAAGAATTCAAACGAATGAATAATGTATTTGTTGGCATCCGTTTTCTTACCTGGTTTGTTGGGATACTAACCCTTTTCGCCGGAGTAGTAGGGGTAAGTAACATCATGCTGGTAATCATTCGTGAACGCACAAAAGAAATTGGGATTCAGCGGGCTATCGGAGCCACTCCCTTTCATATCCTGTCGCAAATTGTATTAGAATCCATCCTACTAACTTTTCTTGCGGGATTAATAGGAATGGTTCTGGGCATAGCAATCATACAAGGGGTTGACGTGATTCTGCAACATACTGTAAACCCCGACAGTGCTTATTTCTTAAACCCCGAAGTCGACATGCAGGCAGTAATTAGTGCCTTTGTGCTACTTATTCTTGCAGGCACCATAGCGGGCAGTCTGCCAGCATGGCACGCTATCCGAATTAAACCAGTAGACGCTTTGCGAACCGAAATATAACCAAGTAGCAATAAAATTTAAAATACAGATAAAAATGAAAAAGATTGGACGTTTTATATTCATGGGACTGATTGTCTTTGGAATGGTGTTTATTTTCTATTACCTGTACAGCAAAAACAAAAAACAACCGGTTGTTTTTGAAACCAAAACACCGTTTGTTACCGACATCGTAAAAAAAACCGTGGCCACGGGTACCATTGTCCCCCGCAAAGAGATAGAAATTAAACCCCAAGTATCGGGGATTATTGAAAAAATATATGTTGAACCGGGGATGTCGGTTAAAAAAGGGGATTTGATTGCAAAAATCAAAATCATCCCCAATATGGTAAGCCTCAACGAAGCCGAAGCTCGGGTGAGCAAGGCTAAGATTAACCTTGAAGACGCAAAGGAAATTTATGAACGTCAACGCAAAGTTTATGAAGAAGGGGTAATCCCATTAGCCGACTTCCAACGTTACAAAGTAGCCTACGAAAATGCTGTAGCCGAACTCGAAGCTGCTGAAAATAACCTGCAACTTATTCGCGAAGGGGTGAACAAACGAATGGGAACAGCAACCAATACCCTGATTCGTTCAACCATCGATGGCATGGTACTAAATGTTCCAGTCGAAGAAGGCAACTCTGTTATCGAAGCCAACAACTTCAATGCAGGAACTACCATAGCCTATATTGCCGACATGGGCGAGATGATTTTTAAAGGTAAAGTGGACGAAACCGAAGTAGGAAAGCTACACGAAGGTATGCCAATTATCCTTACCATAGGCGCCATAGAGAATGAAAAGTTTGATGCTACGCTCGAATACATTTCGCCCAAGGGGGTGGCCGAAAACGGAGCCATACAGTTCGAAATTAAGGCAAAAATCCATCTTAAAAAGGGTTTCTTCATCCGTTCAGGTTATAGCGCCAATGCTGACATCGTACTCGACGAAAGAAAAAGTGTACTGGCCATCCCCGAGAAACTTCTTCAGTTTGAAGGCGATTCGGCCTATGTAGAAATTGAAACTCAACCCCAGATCTTTGTAAAACGATATATAAAAACAGGCCTATCCGACGGAATCAACATACAAATCATCGAAGGCCTCACAGCAAAAGACAAAGTGAAAGTACCTCTATAACCTCCAATTCCTACAAAACAGAAAAGGACGTGGTTGATCACGTCCCTTTCTGTTTTATGCAGATTCAATATTATTTCTGCTGTTCCATCTTTTGCATTTCCTGATTGTAAATTTCTTCGAATTTCTTTTTATCGTAGTCAATAGCCAGCTTCTGATTTTTCGAAATACTGTTGTTTATGCCATCAAGAATAGCTTTTTTCGATACTTCAATAGCCACCCAGTATTCGTAAGTTTTGTCTTTCTGAAAAAGTTTTTCTCCTATAATACTTACATCAACCAGTTGTTGATTAACAACTTCGCGGGTCAGACTCTCAAATTTGCTTTCAAAATCCTGTGCATCGGCAACAGAACGCTGGTTGACATAGTTGTCGGTAACCGTTTTGATGGTTGAATTGATCAAACCTGCAATTTCTGCCTTGGCATTATTCAGGGCTATTTTTTTTGCAGTAGCAATATCGGGACTCTTTCCCGAACCTTTGGCACGATAAAATTCCTTATCGGACTGATATTCTTTACCTGACAGGGGTAAAGTAACTTCTTCCATACCAGCCTGTTTTTCCAGTTTTTTAGGACCACCGCAGTTGGTTACAAGCATTAACACCGCTGCCAACATAAAGGAGGTAATAACAATCTTTTTCATAGATCAATTTTTTAATTTAACATCATTTTTCCAGATAAAAATAGCCATTTTTTTAGTTAAAGAAAAATTTACAGGATAAATTTATTAAATAAAAATATACAACAAAAACAATACCGGCAATTTCTAACAACAAAAAAGAAAGCAGGCTATTACTTCCCATATCCGAAGGGGATACGATGTACGATAGATTTTCCGAGGGTAAGCGTATCGGTATATTCTATTTCATCGCCAATGGGAATGCCTCGGGCAATGGTAGTAAAGTTAATGCCCAATTTTTCGAACTTACGAAAAATATAAAATGCAGTAGTATCTCCCTCGGGCGTGGGACTAAGTGCCAAGATCAACTCACGTATACCCCCTTCGGAAAGTCGCCTTTCGAGCAAATCGATACTCAGATCGGAGGGCCCTATGCCATCAATGGGCGAAATCACTCCCCCCAACACGTGATAAAGCCCCCGATATTGACCGGTAGCTTCAATGGAAATAACTTCCTTGATCGATTCTACAACACACACTACCGATGTATCCCGTGTGTGGTCCGAACAGACGGAACAAAGCTCGGTATCTGAAATACTATTGCAACGCTGACAATATTTGACCTCTTTGCGCAAACGGTCGATGGCCTGACTAAATGCTTCGACTTCGCCCACGGGTTGACGTAGCAAATAAAAAACCAGACGAAATGCCGTTTTTTGACCAATACCCGGCAATTTGGCAAACTGATCTACAGCTTCCTCAAGCAAACGTGATGGATAGGAAAAACTGCTCATGCATAATGATTTTGGGTTCGAAATTAGTAAATCTTGGATATTGTTTATAGTTTTTTATTTTTGCAGTCAGGCAAAACCATGTATTTCATGTCACCAACCCACATCCTTATCATTATTGTAGTTTACCTTGCTTTACTTTACGTAGTTGCTCATATTACAGGTAAAAACGCCGATAATTCCACTTTTTTTATTGGTCGACGCAAATCTCCATGGTATCTGGTTGCATTCGGCATGATCGGAGCATCTATTTCCGGAATAACCTTTATTTCAGTACCCGGTTGGGTAGGGAGTAGTCAATTTTCGTACATGCAAATGGTGCTGGGCTACCTGGCAGGATACGCAGTTATAGTTTATGTACTCATGCCGCTCTATTACCGTCTCAACCTGACTTCAATCTATACTTATCTCGAACATCGGTTTGGTCCCCGATCCTATCTATCCGGAGCAACATTTTTTCTTATTTCCCGTACCGTTGGATCGGCCTTTCGCCTGTTTATCTCGGCCAATGTATTGTATTATATTATCTTCCAACACATTGGCATATCCTACTTTATTACCGTAGTAGGTATTGTATTGCTCATTTACCTTTATACCTTCAAAGGGGGGATCCGTACCGTAGTGTATACCGACGCTTTACAAACCTTGTTACTTCTGCTTTCGCTTGTTAGTTGTGTAGTGGTAATCGGCCAGAAGCTGCAACTTAACTTCCCCGGTCTGATTTCCGCAATAAAAGACAGTGAATACTCCCGGATATTTTTTTTCGACGATTGGCATGACAAGCGCTTTTTTTTAAAACAGTTTCTCAGCGGAGCCTTTATTGCTATTGTAATGACCGGACTCGATCAGGATCTGATGCAAAAAAATCTCAGCTGCAAGAACATTAAAGAAGCTCAAAAAAACATGATATGGTACAGCATAGCACTGGTACCTGTAAACTTGCTTTTCCTGTCGCTGGGGGCATTGCTGTATATTTTCAGTGCAAAAACCCAGTTCCCCGTTCCGGCTGCAGCCGACGACCTGTTTCCGGCTATTGCCATGCAACCCTTTATGCCTTCTTTTTTTATCGTAATATTTATTCTGGGGCTGGTATCAGTAACCTATTCAAGCGCCGACTCTGCTCTTACAGCTCTCACTACCTCTTTCACCCTCGATATTCTCAAAGCCCAGCGTAAGGGTGAGGCAGTTCTTGCCCAAACCCGCAAAATTGTCCATATTGCCATGTCTGTACTCCTGATCCTGCTTATCCTAATTTTCAGACTTATCAATAATCAGAGCGTAATCAGTGCCTTATTTACTGCTGCAGGTTACACCTACGGACCTCTTCTGGGATTATTTGCTTTTGGGATACTTACACCTTATCAGGTAAAAGATAAATGGGTGCCATGGATCACAGGCGCAGCCCCTATTCTGTGTCTGTGCCTCAATTATCTTTTTCCGCATGTATTTGGATTTGAGATGCTGATCATCAATGGGGGAATTACTTTTCTCGGATTGTGGTTAATCCGAACCAATCAAAAATATCCTAACAAATCGCTAAAAGAAACACTACATTTGTAAAAAAACATATGGATCGTATCCTTCACCAAAAACAACGAACCAGATACGTAATAAGCGACTTCTGCAGCGCTGTCACAGCATGGGCCGTTTTTTTCATTCTTCGAAAAATAATCATTGAGCATGTAACCATTGACCAACTTCCAGAACAGGTATTAAGAAATGTCAATTTCTACGTGGGAAGTATTGTAGTGGGCGGATTTTGGATATTTGTTTACTCACTGAGCGGATATTATCATTATATCTTTAAGAAAACCCCCGAACGTGATGTTTTCAAAACATTTAAATCAGCATTGATAGGGGTTACCATTCTTTTTTTCAGTCTGTTGCTCGACGATGAAGTACGCAGCTATAAAAACTACTATGCTACCTATTCTGCTCTGTTTGTATTACAATTCTTCTTTACACTTATCCCCCGTCTGGTGATCACCCACAAGAAACAAAATGCTATTCGCAGGGGGAAACTTTGGTTCGATACCCTGATTATTGGCTGCGGAGAAAGAGCCGAAAAAATCTATCAGGAATTACTACAACGGCCGGAATATGGACATCGATTTGTTGGTTATGTAATAAACCAGCAATGCCCGAACGAATCACTGAGCCAATATCTTCCATGTCTGGGTCAGATCGAAAACCTGCCCGATATTATCAGCAGCCATAACATTGACGAAATAATTATAGCTATTGAACCAGAGGAACAGAAAGACATCCTCAACATTGTAAGCTGGCTGGGCTACGCCGAGGTGAGCATTAAGGCAATAGCAGGTCTGCATCAGGTGCTCAAAGGACATGCCAAGATTACCAACATTATGGGTACGCCATTGCTCGAAATCGAGTATGAGCTGATGCCTTACTGGCAGCAGACCATCAAAAAATTACTTGATGTGGCGGTCTCATTATCCGCTTTGATTGTGCTCTCGCCGGTAATGCTGTTCTGTGCCATTGGCATCAAACTCACCTCAAAAGGACCGGTATTTTTCCGTCAGGAACGTATTGGCAAAAATGGCAAACCTTTTATTTTGTATAAATTCCGAAGCATGTATGTCGATGCCGAACGGCATGGCCCCAACCTGGCAAGCCCCAATGACAACCGCTGTACTCCCTTTGGCCGTTTCCTCCGACGAACCAAACTCGATGAAATACCCAACTTTATTAATGTACTCAAAGGTGATATGTCACTGGTAGGCCCACGACCCGAAAGGCAATTTTATATCGACCAGATTATCAAGATCGTCCCTCAGTACAAGCAACTTCAAAAAATTAAACCCGGTATCACTTCGTTGGGACAGGTGCGTTTTGGTTATGCCAGCAATATCGAACAAATGATACAGCGAATGCGATTCGATTTATTGTACCTTCAAAATATGTCGCTGTACACCGACTTCCTGATAATCTATTACACTATTAAAATCCTGTTCAAGGGACGGCATTTCTGATCCCCTTACCATAAATTTGCCCGTAAACAAGATAAAACGGACATGTTTATGTAAAATAATGAATCGAACCCACAAATCCCAGCCAGCCTACAGGTGATTTTAAACTCAGTTTAACCCCCTAAAACCAAAAGCCAACATTGAAAAAAAGCTGAAGATCCCGATCGTGGCTTTTGGAAACAATGAATTCGATAGGCCCTATAATGCTGTTGTATCCCCACGAAAAGGCATAACCATAAATCGTATTATTCTGGGTAATAAGCGAAGTCAAGTTATCGTTGTAGCGTGCAGCATTAAAATAAAAGGTTGCAAAGTTTTTCTTAAAAATTTCAACCTGAATTCCACCGGCTCCCGCCAGAGCATTTTTACTATCGATCTCCAACAGATTATATCCATAAAAAGGAAAAGCATTTTTAACGTAGTAGGTAAAAACCCCGCCCAATCTGTAGGAATAATTAGACGGTAAAGAATCGGCAAAACTTAGTCCCGAATACACATGACAAAGCAAAGTGACTTTTTCTTTTACAGGAATAGCTATTTTGTATTTCCCGCTGAGCACCACAGCAGGTTTTAATTTTTCGCTTAAAAAAGGCGATGTAATGTATTTTATTTCACCATAAATATTTACCCCCTTAGAGGGAAAATAAGTACGATCGTAAGTATCGAATTTTAGGTATGAAAAATAATTGAGCAACCGATATTTGGTATTTTGGGTATTGAGGGGATTGATATCAGCTTTTTGGGCAATAAATTCCTGTTGTATGCCCAACCCCACAGCATAAGCATTTTCAAAAATAGTTTGTCCATACAGGGAACAACTGATATCCGTATACCCATTGGTTGCCAGCAAAATATCATTATTGTAAGTGGGGAGCGTATAATGGTTGGTTTTAAAATTCAGTCCAAAATCAAAGCGCCAGAAACCTGATAATTTTCCAAGATTGGGTTTCCAACCCCTATAGATAAAATAATCGGCATTAATCTTGGGATTTTCACCTAAAAGAATGTCGAGGCTAAGTTTGGAACCGGGAATGATCAGATTAGGGAAAGCCGTATTAAAGAAAATACTGGCACGATAATCGGAATTATAATTGATGCCTGCGGTAAAAACGGAGCTTTTTCGCTCATTAAGTTCAATGATCAGCACATTGCCCTCAACGTTATTTTCAATTCTGTATCCTACTTTTTCAAACAGATGGGTACCGAATAATCTTTTTATTCCCTCGTTAATCCGCCATGGATACACCGTGTCGGGGGCGCTAAAATCAAAACGTGAGAGTATAAAGCCTGCAGGAATCGTTTGGTTGCCTTCAATTCGTAATCTATTGATATATATCGGCTTGGCCTGCAAAGGCATGCTGTCATGGGCGACAGGCATAACCTTAAAATTCCGAAGGGAATCGGCCAATGCTTTCAGTCGATCATATTGTTTACGAGCCTCTGCTTCTCCCATTCTGATAATAGTATCCGCCTGGTCGAAACTCATCATATTCAGATCGGGAACATGCAAGGTAATCAGGACATCACACATCGACCGACGTTCGTTATTTTTGTCGATGGTATGAATAAATATGGATTGTTCAACAATGCGAAACATAGATTCCAGATCCTTGCCCTTGAAAGGTTCAAACCCCACATCAACCCCGATAATAATATCGGCGCCCAGCTTTTTCACTTCATCTACCGGAAAATTATTATAAATCCCCCCATCGACATACAACTGCCCGTTCATTCTTACGGGCTCGAATACCGTAGGAATGGCCATACTTGCCCTGATAGCCTTCGGCAAATATCCCGAGGTAAAAACTGTTGCCTCGCACTTTTCGAGATTGGTGGCAACACAAAGAAAAGGCTTAGGCAATTTCAAAAAATTGGTGTCGGTAAGATGATTCCAGAAAAGTTCCGACAACAACATCTCGAGATTATTGCCACTGATAAGACTGCTTGGCAACTTAAACCTACCATTGCTAATCGGGTATGGAATAAAAAGTTTGCCATCGTGTTCTTTTTCCTCAAACGACAGATATTGTCTGTCAATCCTGTCGCCCAGCAAATTAGTCCAGTTCTGGGCCGCAATAAGTTTTGACAACGAATCGGCTGAGTATCCTACCGCATATAAGCCACCAATAATACTGCCCATTGAAGTACCACCAATATAATCAATAGGCATACCTACCTCCTCAAGCACTTTTAATACCCCTACATGGGCAAAACCCAATGCACCTCCCCCACTCAACACCACACCCACCTTCGGACGTAACTGCACACCCGTCGAATCTTGAGCCTCTGCTAACAAACACTGGACGATAATAAGAAACAAGAAAAATAGGATCTTTCGCAGACTCATGCTGTTTTTTTGCAAAATTATTACTATTTGCAGATATGAGATGCTGTTTTTTCAAACAAAAAAAGAGGAGAGCTATTGCCCTCCTCTCATTATTGTTCACACATGGAGAAAATTTATCACTACACTATCATTATGAATGATTTTACAGAGCTATTTTCTGGATTACCTCTGCCAAACGCAACCCTATCTTAATCTGCTTCTTAACAAGATCATTTTCCGGTTCATCCATTGAAGCATTTTTCAACCCTTTCTTTTCGATCTGGTATTTCATTTCAGGTGAATTAGTTATAAGATTATATTCACCCTCCGATGTGAGATTCATGGTCATGGTCATCTTTTCGCCATTCCCTGATATGTTAGCAGACATGGTCATGGTAAGATTAGATTTCTGACGAAAAACCCCCGTATTTTCCAATAAATTTGTATTGAACGTTCCCTTAATATCAAATGTCATGGTTCCTTTCACTCCCTGTTCATCATAATTCATGGAAATTTTTGCTTCAACTCTTTGATCAAGACGAACAGTTGGAGTGCCCTCGAGTGTTTCTTTACCAACAACATATGTAGCGCCACTCATGTCTACTTTACTTTCGTCGACCGCGAAACCCGAATCTTTAAAGTATTCCTCTAAATTCATTGTAGGGCGGCTTTCCCATTTATCCCCTACAACAAGAGGTTTTTTGAGAAACAACGAATTTTTTACCTCAACCATGTTGCCGTCTTCCAGCTTAATGGCCCGCAAATAAATAGCATCCTCAGCATTCTCGTAATAATTAGTAGATCTACTATAATCCCCCTCTAAAACACTCGTTTCTTCCACTGGGAAAACAGTATATTTTCCACTTGTCAATGAAATTTGTTCAGGGGCATAAACATAGTAAGATATATAACCCTGAACAGTCTCATCCATTGGCTCTTCCTGAGTTTGGCCATTATACGTCATGGACATTTTACCCTTAAGACGCTCTGAACCATCCCATTGCCAATAAAGGCTATCTTTCAAAGGAAAATAGTTGCCCTCGTGTTTAACCCCTTTAGCTTCGGTCAATGGCGCATTATAGTCATTAACAAACGATTCCGAATCTTTCTCACAGCTATAATTCAATAGCAATAATGAACTTCCCAATAATACTTTTACTATGCTTTTCATAATGTTATTACAATTAAAATTATACATATTATTTTACTTTTGGTTTAGGGTAGGCTAAACACCTTATGATTTGGGGATTTTGACAATCCCTTCCATTTTTTAGGTTAAATGACAAACCTCATCAAATAGTCATTCCTATCAATTGATGAACATTAATTATCCATATCTAATCATGAATGCTTAAATTTTTATATTATACACTTGTAATTGTTTATTAATTAAAAATGTTAGTATTTTTTTTCTGACACTAAAATAATAAATTTTTTTTCAAAAAATATATTTAACTGTATTTATAATAATTTTCGCATCATATTTATAAAAGAAAAAAAGCATGTTTTATTCGTAAAATACAGCAAAAAATGAATCAAACTGAACAAATTATCAGAAAAAAAACAAAAATTGCCGACCTGTGTGCCGATGTACAATTCAAACCCATATAAAACAAATGTGCGCTGAATTGCAACTTATACAATCCAGCGCACATCATCACTTTAGCTACAAGCCACAAAAAGCGAATGCAGCTAAAAAGTCAAGGATGGATCAACCACATTTGGAAGCACCACAGCTTTTACAGGTCAGACAGCCTTCCTGATAAACCAGATTTTCGGAACCGCAGGAGGCACAGCGTTCACCCTCACGAGCCTTGGTACCATCGGGTATATATCTGCGCAATGCTCTTTCTACGCCATTCTTCCACGTATTAATGGCCTCGCTGTCGAGTTGTAGCGAGCTTACCAGGTTAACCACATCGGGAATAGGCATACCGTAACGTAATACGCTCGAGATGAGCTTGGCATAGTTCCAGTATTCCTTGTTGAACTGATGCGACAATCCTCCAAGCGTATTTTTGTACCCATATTTATCGGTATACTGGAAGTCGTATCGGGTATTACCGTCTTCGTCCTTGGTTTTAATAATTTTACCCTTGGTTATCGACTTGGGAATAGGGAACATTTCTTCATCCTGTAACCCTGTAAAAATTTCGTAAGGACGGCCATCGAGCAGCCCGATAAATGCAATCCAGTTTTCGTTATTGTTTTTAAAACGGATGATATCGCAATCGAGCACTTTGGGTCGCTTGAGAGGTTGACCAATGATGGTCTCTCCTGCTTGTGGTTTCTTTTCGGACTTTGAAATGAGTACGCCCGATCGCGATCCTTCGCGATACACAGTACAGCCTTTGCATCCACTCTCCCATGCAGTGACGTACAGATTGGCCACCAATTTTTCATCCACATGCTCGGGCAGGTTGATGGTAACACTGATGGAATGATCGACCCATTTCTGGATAGCCCCCTGCATTTTCACCTTCTTTACCCAATCTACATCGTTGGCCGAAGCCTTATAGTATGGGGATCGTGCAACAAGTTCTTCGATCTGTTCGTCGGAATAATTTTTTACCTCCTCGGGATTGTAGCCGTTAACTTCGAGCCAGGTGAGAAACTTGGGATGAAAAACATTGTATTCTTCCCAATGGTCTCCCACTTCATCTACGTATGCAATTTTTACATTGGTGTCGTTGGGATTTACTTTTCGGCGCCGTTTGTAAACGGGACGGAATACAGGTTCGATCCCTGAGGTAGTTTGCGTCATCAGGCTGGTGGTTCCTGTGGGGGCAATAGTCAATAGAGCAATGTTGCGACGCCCTACCTTCACCATTTTTTGATAAAGTTCCTCATCCTCAGCACGTAAGCGCATGATGAAGGGATTATTTTTTTCGAGGTTGGAGTTGTAGATTGGGAAAGCACCCCGTTCTTCGGCCATGGTAACAGACGAACGGTAAGCTTCGAGAGCAAGGGTACGATGGACTTCTACCGAGAAATCAATAGCATCGTCACTGCCATAACGGATGCCTAAAGCTGCGAGCATATCGCCTTCGGCAGTGATACCCACACCTGTACGACGTCCCTGTAGGGTTTTTTCCCGAATTTTCTCCCACAGCCGACGTTCTACCATCTTGATCTCTTCATCTTCGGGGTCACGGTTTATTTTATCGAGGATAGCATCGATTTTTTCTATTTCCAGGTCGATAATATCGTCCATAAAACGCTGGGCAACCGCAACGTGTTTTTTAAATTTTTCGAAGTTAAACTTAGCCTGTGGGGTAAACGGATTTTCAACATAGCTGTAAAGATTGATGGCCAGCAACCGACAGCTATCGTAAGGACAGAGAGGTATTTCGCCACAGGGATTGGTCGATATGGTTCTGAACCCATATTCAGCGTAGCAATCGGGAACCGACTCGCGGATGATGGTATCCCAGAAAAGTACACCAGGTTCAGCCGATTTCCAAGCATTATGAATAATTTTGTTCCAAAGAGCACGAGCATCTATATCCTTACGTATGACAGGATTGGGGGAATCAACAGGATATTGCTGAACGTAAGGTTTGCCTTCTACCACAGCACGCATAAATTCATCGTCGATGCGTACCGACACGTTGGCTCCGGTGACCTTGCCCTGCTCGAGCTTGGCATCAATAAACTTTTCGGCATCGGGATGCTTGATGGAGATACTTAACATAAGTGCACCACGACGCCCATCCTGAGCTACTTCGCGGGTCGAATTGGAAAAACGTTCCATAAAAGGTACCACTCCTGTCGAAGTTAGCGCACTGTTGAGAACAGGACTGCCAGCAGGACGAATATGCGAAAGATCATGCCCTACCCCTCCCCGGCGTTTCATCAGCTGAACCTGTTCCTGATCGGTCTTCATTATACCTCCGTATGAGTCGGCACTGTTACCAATGACAAAACAATTCGACAATGAAGCAATCTGAAAATTATTGCCAATACCTGCCATGGGACTCCCCTGGGGGACTATATAGCGAAAATCCCGAAGATACTCGTATATTTCGTCCTCCGTCATCGGATTGGGATATTTGGCCTCAATACGCGCCAATTCCCTGGCAATACGCCGATGCATGTCATCCGGAGTAAGCTCGTATATATTGCCTTGCGAGTCCTTTAAGGCATATTTGGTAACCCATACCCTGGCAGCCAACTCGTCGCCCTTAAAATAATCCAGTGAAGCCTTATAGGCCTGATCGAAGGTATAAGTACCCTGTTTTTTCTGTGTTTTTGACCTTGCCATTTCTATTGTCAGTTCTTCTGCATTAATTTCCTTGTCTTTCATGATTACTTCATCAGTTTGCATTGCCTTACAATGTTAAAAGGTTGATAACTTAGGTTTTTACTTGGTGTTTTTCCCCTTAAAAATGTAGGTGCAATTTATGATGAAGTACAATAAGATTGCAAAAATCCATTCTCACAATTATCAACTCTTATACCAGAGTTATTAACACCCCTCCCCGAAAATCTATTACGTGTATATAAATTACTTATTATCAATATTTTACTATAAACATCAATTCAACTCATCTTTTCACCGGCGGATAAAAAGCATTCTCAATGTGCTCAATAACCGTTTTGCCATATTCGTAGGTAATACAGATGACATCAAAGCGCGATTCTCCGTCCAAACTTTTTTGCTGGAGGAATAAATTGGCTGCATCAACAATCAGTCGCTGTTTCTTAGGAGTGATAGTTTCCGCAGGAGTTAGCACTCCTCCAAAACGACGGGTACGGACTTCGACAAAAACATAGGTATCATTATATTGTGCCACGATATCTAATTCTCTCCGGTAACACTGCCAATTACGGGCCAGAATTTTATATCCTTTACCAGCAAGATATTCCGCAGCCAGCTTTTCGCCCTGATCTCCAATATCAGTTTTTTGCATATACCATAATTAGTATTAATTATTAGTCAAAAATACTACTTAAAGTATTTTCTTGCATCTTGAAAAAACATTTTCTGTTTAATCAGCATAATCATGATATTTAAAAAATTTGATTAAAGCCCTTTTGCTCGGCAAAGTCTGTAATTTCGCCGCAGGAAAAGGGTGCTCTCCCGATAGGTTAGCAAAATTTGCTACAAGAAACAAATGACCTTTTGATAATTTGTAAAACTTTTGTAACTTTGAAAGTAATAGTCATTCATATCTAACCAATTTAGGAGGTTTTGTATGATTTTGTCGTACATATAAACGAGTTAGCTGCAATGCGCTGTAACCATAATGCAGGTACTTTTATTGAGGGCAGCTAATGTTTGGCTCTTTGAAAGACAATCCTTCCGACACCGAACGACACTGCTGCTCCCAAGGCAATGGCCAATGGCAATTCACGGTTTTGTATAAGAGAAAATATACAAAACCGGCCCAAGAGCACCATTGGCCATTGCCCGCACAACCCAGCGCCAA